>Ga0207771_100124_pt1 | contig 56044 bp, 61 predicted proteins | sample A23M2SouthBayCA_2_FD_187731 | JGI IMG/M metagenome (GOLD analysis project Ga0207771, IMG submission 187731) | Aerobic enrichment media microbial communities from Eden Landing Ponds, California, USA - A23 M2 (2) (SPAdes) | ecosystem: Environmental > Aquatic > Marine > Unclassified | place... | reverse complement strand
GGCACTCACCGCGGGCGAGCCAGTCGAGGCCGTCCGCGAGCGGTATCACATCGATGGGAGCGGTTCGACCGACGTCGAGCCGGTGCCGCAGACAACCGACGTCTCTCTCGAGGAAATCCTCACCGCCCACCTCGACTACCTCATGCACGAGGCATTCTACGTCGTCGATCGTGCCTTCGAGGTGACCGCCTACCGGACGTGCTGGTTCGGGCTACAGTACGAAGCCGAGAGCGTCGACCCCCGATCGGCCGTCGGCGACGGTGCGGTGCGACGGATTCGCTGGCACGACAACAGACCGGTCGGTGACGGCTACGCACAGGGGCAGTTTGCAGGTATGAAACGCGTCGTCGGCGAACTGCTCGACCGCGACGTGCTTGACGAGGCGACGGCACGACGCGTCCTCAAACAGCAGCTCGTCGCGACGGTCGACGCTCCCGACGAGGTCCGGTTCGGAGAGATCGAGTAGGGGTGAGACGGCTGCCGAACGTGCTATCGGTGGGTGAACCATACGCACATCGAAACTAGTGTGGCAGCACACTAGAGTTTTCAGTGTCAGGCAGTAACCGAGCAGTATGAGCAGCGAACGCATCGACGCCGAAAGCAAGGTGTCGGGAAACCAGGCGAACATCCCCGCTCGAATCCGGCGGGAACTCGATATCGATGACGGAGATCAGCTCCGATGGCACCTCGAAGACGACGGGACCGCCCGTGTGGAGGTCATCCAACAGCGATCCGGAACGTTCGCCGGGTTCGCCGGCTATGACGGGTCGGCGCCGACAGACGTGACGAACGACCACGACGCATGGGGCGTCGATTCCGAGTGAATGCCGCGTGCACTCGTCGATACGACGGTCCTCTTCGCGGCTGCGTACCGGCAGGACGGATCACACGACGATGCGCTGCCGATTCTCCACGGAATCGATGATGGAACGCTTCCGGAGGCGGTCGTCCTTGACTACGTCCTCGCTGAAACGCTCCACGGACTCGTAACGCATGCCGGCCACGAGACGGCCGTCGACTTCCTCGATCGGATCGAAGCGAATCCCCGCTTCCATCTCGATGCGTTAACCACCGACGCGTTCGCGACGGGGAAAGCCGCCTTCCGCCAACACGACCCGCTCTCATTCGTCGATGCCTGTCTTGTGGCGTATCTTCACGCCGAAGGGCTTGGTTATCTGTACGCCTTCGATGACGATTTCGACGCCATCGACGGCGTCTCCCGACTCGATACGGCAACGAACCCATACGATCCGATCTGACTGGGGCGAACATCCCCCACCCAGCAAACGGGTTTATGTGCCCCTGACGGGTGAGGGGCGCAGCGGTGAGCGCTCCTCGGAGACGCAATGACCGACGCAGATTCCGCCAGTTACTTCGCTGGCTGCGATGGGCGTACAGCAACTGAACTCCCGGCGTGGTTCGCAACGACACACGACGATCCGACGCCGACGACGTTCGCCGAGGCGATTCGGCGGCTCCCGCGGGCGACCGAGACGGCGGTCGCGTACAAGAACCCGTACACGGACGAGTGGGTCGAAACCCAGCGGTTCAACGCCGTCGTCGAACCCGAACGGCTCGTGGAAGCGGACGACGCCGAACAGCCCCTGTTTAATGTGCCAACCAACAACTACGCGATCATCAACCCGGCTGAGGTGTACACGCCGCTGGCCGACGTCCTCCGCGAGGAGACGCTCGACGGAACGCCACTCGCGGAACTCGCCTTCGGCGAGATTCGGCAGTACCGCGGTGGCGGCGAGGTCCACATGGACATCATGTTCGACGGGCTGGAAGTGACGCTGCCCGACCGGAACGATCCGATCACGATGGGTGTGACGACGGGCTATGACTTCTTCGGCGATACGGCGGTGTACGTCGAAGGCTTCGCCCGCGACACCGCATGTGCGAACTCGATCCGGTCACTCACGGATCGGCAGGTCGTGAAACACGTCGGCGACGTCGGCGAGTTCGAGACCTGGTGGCGGGAGATGCTCGGCCAGCTCGAACTCGTCGCCAACGATTTGCATGGGTTCATCCGGGATGCCCGTGACGTCGACATCGACTTCACGGAGGTGCCGTTCGACGTTACCGCGTTCTACGAGCTGCTCGGCTTCCCGGCGTACCTCGCCGAGCACGCTGCTGAGGACGCCCGGGCGAACACCACGGACCCGTTCACCATCGACCTGTGGACGCTCCACTCGGGCGCGACGTACGCGCTGACACACTTCTTCCGCGGGAAGGAGGGCACGTCGCTCCAGCAGTACGTTCGGCTCGCGAACGACCTGCTGTTCAACCCCGAAGCGAGTATCGAGCGCGTCGAAACGAGCTACGAACAGCAGCTCGAGACGGACGAGGACGAACAACGCGGGCTCACCGAGGCGACCGGCCTCGCACAGATCGAGCAGGTGAGCGACGCCGTTCGGGAGCGGGCCGCACAGTTCGAACAGCGCGAGGCGGAGCTTCGCGCTCGGTTCGAAACGGTCGCGGAGTGAGTCGCAGCTATTCGTTATAGCACGAATAACCTCAATCTATATGAAGATACGGCAGCAACAGTAGCGTATGTCCCAAGACGAACCGCAATCTGCAGACGGACTCATCGACCGCCAAACCACTGGCCAAGACCGAGTGCGGATGGTCGCCCGACAGCTGTCGGAGCCGCGAACAGTAAACTGGATCGCCTCCGAAGCGGGCTGGTCACACGAGCCAACCAAACGGGTCCTTGAACGGCTCGTTGCCGACGGCATCCTCCATCGTGACGACGGCGGGCCGCACACAACGTACTACCCTGACTACCGTCGCCAAGCGATGCAGGAAGCGATGCGTCTCCGGGACAGCGGGCACTCTGTCGAAGAACTCACTGACCGGCTTGCCGATATGAAGGCACGAATCCGCGATTGGAAAACCGAATTCGATGTCGAGTCACCCAACCAGCTTCGTGGAACGCTCGCCGAGGAGGCGCTTGACGCTGATGAGGAAGCGCAGCGCCGTGAGGTCGCCCGCGAGTGGACGCACCTCCAGCGGCGCATCCAGATCGTCGGGTTTGCCATCCGTGAATGGGACTTCCTCGCTCCGAGGAACGACCCCCCTGCGGCCAACAGCTAGCGGATGTCGGTGCTGCCCCGGGTGACGACCCAAACGCGAACCTCTACGCCCAGCTGAAAGAGCTCTAGGCGGAGATCCGCCTCCGGACGGGAACGAACGTCACGCAACAGGCGTTGCTGACGCGACTCATCGACGAGGCGTACGAGTCGCCCGGTGACGTGATTGACTCGTTCCGGGAGTCGTCGGGCCCACTGTCTCCGGCTGAGAAGGAGGCCCTGCGTCGCAACCGGTTCCGTTCGGGCGTCGAAACGGACAACGACGAGATCGACGACGTTCTGCACTGATTGGAATTCGAAGTATTATAGCTCAAACTATTATAGTTTGATCTCTAACTTCGGTACATATATGCAGCTCCCAGAACGATTGGCGATATGGATCAGTTCGTCAATCGTCTTGATGAACTCGATCGGTTGCAGGCCCTCTACGCGAGCGACGCTGCAGAACTCGCGATTATCTATGGGCGCCGCCAGATCGGCAAGAGCGAACTCGTCCGTCGATCGATCGCCGACCGCGACGATGCCGTGTACTATCAAGCGGTCCAGGGAACAGCGACGACACAGCTCAGACGATTCGTTGAGGCAGCAGCGACGACCTACCCGGACATCACAGCGATCAAAGAGGAGTGGGAGCCACTCTTGGCATACCTCACCGACAGGGACGCTGTCATCGTCATCGACGAATTCCCGTATCTCATCGAATCGGACGAGGGGCTCCCGTCGGTCATTCAACACCTGTGGGATACAGCTGTCGACGGGAGTCAGGCGACGCTTGTCCTCACAGGCTCTGCAATCGGCATGATGCATACCCACGTCCTCGATGGCGGTGCGCCGCTCTACGGCCGGGTATCCCAGACACCGAACGGCCGCCTCGAACTCACCCAGTTGCCGTTTCGCTCCATCAAAGAGTTCGTGCCGACGTACGATTCCGAAGAACGAGTGTTCGTCTATGGCGTTTTCGGCGGTACCCCACGATATCTCAGCCCGCTCGATCCGGCACAGCGCCTTGGGGAGAACATCACGCGGCTGCTGTGCGATCCTGATGGCTCGCTCCACGACGAGCCAGAAACCGTCCTCCAGATGGAACTCACCGAGGTGAACACGTATTTTTCCGTGCTGGAGTCGATGGCCAGCGGGAACCGCAGTCGAAACGAGATCGCTCAGGGAGCCGGCATCGAGAGTACCAACACGTCGTACTATTTCGAACGGTTGGACACGCTCCAGATCATCGAGAAACACCATCCAGCACTCGCCGATCCGGCACGCAGCAAGCGGACGCGATACCGGATTCGGGATCCCGTCTTCCGGTTTTATTTCCGATATCTCTACGGTCGTGAGGGGCAGTATGAACTCTACGGCGAGAACGCCTACGCGGATCTCATCGAACCGGAACTCCCCGACTTCGTCAGCGAAACGTTCGAATCGCTCTGCCACCAGGCGGTGCCGGCGCTGTATCCGGAGTACCAGCTTACACAGACGCCACGCCAGTGGTGGTACAAAGGTCGGGAAATCGATGTCGTCGCACCGACTGACGAGGCAACGCTGATCGCTGGCGAAGCGAAATTCACCAACACCCCCCTCAGCTATGACGTACTCGCGGGCCTCGAAGGCGATGTCTCACATATCGATTGGACTCCCAGCGGCGGTGGTGAACCGACGTATGAGTTCGCCTTGTTCAGCCGCTCCGGGTTCAAATACTCCGTCGAGGAAGCTGCAGACGAGCGGGATGACCTCCGCCTGTTTGATCTGTCCGATATCGTCGCGGTTCTCGAGAGTGAACCTGACCACTGACTCTGCCTACCTCTGAAGAGAGGACTGTTTTCTGTTGGTACTCTAGTCAGTCGATTCTCCGGCTGTCGGCTCGGGGTCAAGCTTCGGGGCACTCGGCCCGCTCCGCTTGGAGACATCTTGGAACACACCACCGGCCGGCGGTTTTATTCGCCCCCTGACGGGCGAGGGGCGCTCAGAAGCGTGCCTCGTGAGTCGATATGCACCGAAGCGACGTGTACGAACGGCGGTACGACGAATCGACCGAACAGACAGCTGCGAACACCTGTCCCGAATGCGGCGGCCGGGTGACCCGTAGCGAGCGGAAGCCCACCCTTCAGGGGTGGGTGTAAGCGACAGTATAGCCCAGCAGCCGACGCGCTACGACTCGGCTGGATGTTCCACCGCTTCTAACCCTGCTTCAATAATCTCTCGATACGCCTCTTTGAGGCTCTCGTCCTGCTGTTCGGCGTAGTCTTTCACGCGCCCGTTCAGCGTGTGCGAGATGTCGATGTTCGGTCGCATCGTTTGTGTCCAAAAGACATTTAGACGTGAAAGTATAAATGTCTGCTGTCGTGAGGCGAACGAACACGTTCGCGGTGCGCCCGCTCTCCACGCAGGACGAGGAACTGCTCCGCGACTTGTTGGACGCCTCCGCCAGCCTGTGGAACGAATTGAACTACGAACGTCGCCAGCAGTTCTTCGACGGCGAGTCGGTGTGGGATACCGCCGACTACCGAAAGCAGTACGTCGGCGTCCTCGGCTCCGCCACCGCCCAACAGGTCATCCGCAAGAACAGCGAGGCGTGGCGATCGTTCTTCGCTGCCCGCGAGAATGGCGAGGACACCGCTCCGCCCGGCTACTGGGGCAACGAGGACGACGGCAGGGAGTTGCGGACGTACATCCGCACCGACCAGTACACCCTCGAAACCGGCGAGCGGTCCCGGCTGGAAATCCCCGTCGGCCAAGACCTCAAAGACGAATACGGGCTTGGCTACCACGACCGTCTGCGCCTCGAAGTCACTGGCGACCCAAAATGGGACGGCGAGCAGGGTCGGTTGGAACTGTACTATGACGAGGTTGACGATACGTTCAGGGCCTTTCAGCCCGTCACAGTCCCTGATTCTCGACGGGATTCACCACTAGCCTCGGAAGCGGCTGCCTTGGACGTGGGCGCGAACAACCTCGTCGCCTGTACCACCACGACCGGTCAGCAGTATCTCTACGAGGGCCGCGACCTGTTCGCCCGCTTCCGGGAAACCACCGAGGAGATCGCCCGCTTGCAGTCCAAACTCCGCGAGGGCCGGTACAGCAGTCGGCGGATTCGACGCCTCTACCGAAAACGGACACGACGACGCGACCACGCACGGGACGCGCTCGTCCGCGATCTAACGGAACGACTGTACGAGGAGGGCGTGGCCACCGTGTACGTGGGCGACCTGACCGACGTGCTGTCGGAACATTGGTCTGCACGAGTGAACGAGAAAACGCATCAGTTCTGGGCGTATCGCTCGTTCATCGATCGGCTCGCCACGACCGCCGAGGAATACGGCATTACGGTCGAAGTCGAGTCGGAAGCGTACACGACGGCGGAGTGCTCCGTGTGTGGTGAGCAAGAGGATACGGAGCGAGACGGCGACGTGTTCCGGTGTTCGTGTGGCTACGAGGGCCACGCAGACCTCGACGCTTCGCGGACGTTCCTCAACCGACATGCTGGCGAATCCGAAGTAGGGTCGATGGCACGGCCCGTGCGCCTCACGTGGGACGACCACACCTGGTCGGAGATACCACACTCTCCCGAGAGGGCCAGTCCCAACGAGGAGCGCACAAACCGGAGTACCGGCGACGGGAAACTTGCCTCCGTGGGGACGGCATAGCCACCATCCCCACCGGAGGAACCCCACGGCTTCAGCCGTGGGAGGATGTCAAGACAGCCGAGACGGTCTGCGATGACTGTGGATTGGTGCTCGCGGACGGACAGATAGACCTCGGCGCGGAGTGGCGCGAGTTCGAGGACACCGACGAGCAGCGGCGGCGGACGGGTGCACGGCGGACGCCGGCGCGGCACGACCGCGGGCTCTCGACGCGGATCGGCCGTGACACCGACGCGAAGGGACGCCGTGTCAGCATACAGAAACGGCAGCAACTGCGCCGTCTTCGCCGCGAGCAGCGGCGTGCGAAGATCGGGTCGAAGGCCGAGCGGAATCAGGTGTACGGGCTGACGCAGATCCGCCGGATGGCCGGTGCGCTCGGGCTGGACCGGCCCCTTCGCGATCAGGCGTGTCAGCTGTTCCGAACCGCTCAGCAAGCGGAACTGCTGGTCGGCCGGTCGATCGAAGCGATCGCCGGCGCAGCGATCTACCTGGCGTGTCGCTGCAACGAAACACCTCGGCAGCTTGCGGAGATTGCGTCGGTGTCGCAGGTGAGCCAGGACGCGCTTCGGAACGGCGCGACGGTCATGACCCGTGAACTCGGCGTCCCCGTTCCGCCGGTGCGCCCCGAGCAGTACGTTGAGGGGATCGCCTCTGAGGTCGGTCTGCCACATTCAGTTCGAGAGGAAGCAAGGGGGTACATCGACCAGCTTCGCGATGCCGGGTACACGAACGGCTGCCACCCGGCGGGTGTCGCTGCCGGGGCGCTGTACGGAGCGGTCGAGGAAACTGATCTCTCCGTGACACAACAGCGACTCGCCGACGTGGCTGATGTGTCGGTTGTGACGATCCGTTCCCGATATCAAGAGATCGATGACGCGATTGTCCCGGTCTCTTCAAACTGAGATTTGGCGGGCGCTCACCACGAATCGTGCAGTGAACAGACGAACCTGAGCGTTAATAGATCACGACCGCAACTCATAGCCACGGGAGCGAGACGATAATGGCTGCAACCAGATTTCAATCGGATGCTGACGGCGCGACACCGCAGATAGTACACACGGAAGACGTACTCGGTGGGGATCCTCGCATCGAAGGCCTCCGGATCGGAGTGTATCAGATCTATCAGCGGTACGTGGAGGGTGACGAGACACCCGAACCGATTGCAACCAGCTATGAAATCTCCGTGGCTGAAGTTCACGCTGCGCTCGCCTACGCGTTCAGAAAATCCGATAAAAATACACAGTATCTGGGCGCGTAATCGGGCAGAATACTACGAACATGAATCGAACCGCCTTGTTTCTGATTGGCTGTGAGCGACCGTTTCGTGAACTCGAAGTAGCTCATTTGCAATCTCGTCCTGTGTCCGGTTGCGTCGTCCCGATTTCGATACCAGAAACTCCAGCGGTTGCACCGCGCAAGCACGGGTTTTTGTCTCCGGCAGTCTAACCATGCATCAGCACGATGGCTCCGGACTTGCGGATCGTCGGTGAGGACGTGCTCTTTGCTCATTGGCCAGTCGACGTGACGGCGCTGGAGGCTATCGTTCCTGACGGGCTCTCCGTAGATACGTACGACGGCTCCGGCTGGGTGTCTGCGCTCGCACACGAGGTCACCGCCGCGGGCGTCGATTCGCTGCCCCTTTCCCCGCTGCCGACGTTCGGTGAAGTCGAGTTTCGGACCTATGTAACACACGACGGCAATCCGGGTGTGCATTTCTTTTCATGTGATACCGGCCAAGAGCCGACCAGCACGCTCAGCAATCAGCTGTTCTCGCTTCCTTACTATCCGGCCTCGATTGAAGTCCGACGGCATGACGGGCAGATCACCGTCCGGAGCCGCCGAAAAACGGAGTCAAACGCACGTTTCGACGTTCAGTACCGGCCAACGGGCGACAACGCGGAGGCTGAAGCGGGATCGCTTGCCGAATTTCTCGTCGAACGCCATACGTACTATGCGGGCGCGGATTCCGACACGCTGGTCGTTGGGACTGTCGAGCGTGACCCCTGGCAGCTTACGGAGGTCGATGCGACTATCCGGACCAACACCCTGTTTGAATCGATCGGGCTTGACACACCAGCTTCAGCACCGACGTTCCACTACAGCCCCGGCTTCGAATCACACCTCGTTGGCCGCGAACGCCGACCACGCTGAGTTAGTCGCTCGCTGTCGAGAGCGTGGTTCCGAGCCACGATTGCAGTCGTTGCGATGGCCGGACGCTTTCATTCCAGACCGTCTCGAACGTCGTGTCCGCCCACTCACGAAACTGCTCGCTGGACCCCGTCACGCCGGCTTCCTGATCGTGTACCGTTGAGCCGCCGAGTAAGACCGTCCGGTCGTAGATACCTAATCCGGTTTTGAGTGTGTCGGGGTGGATGCGCACTTGGACGTTCGGGGCAACGAGCGCACCAGCGAAGTAGTGGAGGTTTGCAGGCTTCGTCAGTTCGCTGTATGCCTGTTGGTCGAATATGACCTCGAACTGCGTCCCGAGGTCGACAAACTCGCCGAAGATGTCGAACATCAGCGGGTCAAACAGCGGTGTAACCGACCGGACGTGTGATAATGTCCGGTCTCGGATATCTGCTGCCTCGACTGCCGCATCTAACATCGCGTGTGGGTCGTCGTCCCGTTTGACGACGAGTTCCGTCTCCGTGAGTACATCCAGCGGCGGATTCGCCCACTCGGCAAGCAGCCGCAAACAGGGCGCCTTCTCGACGGCCTGAGTCATCGCCGTGTGGAGCCGCTCGTACTCCTCGTACGCCGCGATTGCTGGCTGGGTAAGCTGAAACGCCCCCTCATCCGTCCGTTGAATCCATCCATACTCGTCGAATTGTGCTATCACACGCTGAATCGTCGTTCGCGACGGGAGTGACTCATCAGCAGCGAGTGTCGCCTTCCGGGCCGGTGCGTCCGCAAGCCGGGTGAGTAACTGGGGACGAGATTCCGAACCGACGAGATACGCGATAGTTGCATCACCGAGCTGTGTGGCCGCTCGCTGATATGAATTCGCGGCCTTGGTACCAGCCCGGGTCGCTTCAAAACGCTCGCCGTCGAGATCAGCGACGAACTCGAGGTCGCGAAGTTCGCCGAGCCGTCGATACACTGCTTCGCTGCTTACATCGAGCGTGTCGACGATTGCCGGGCCACGACGACGGTGGTGAAGATACTCGAGGAGTGCGATCAAATCGAGGTGGTCTTCGTGCGTCCGTGATGCCGCGAACGCATGGATGACGGAATTCGCTTCCGCGTCCATCTGGAATTAAACTTATCCTCGGGACTAATTAAGTATCCTGTGGCCAATCTGTTCGGAGGCCCAAGCTGACCTGACGCCGTGCATACAATCTCCTCTGTCCCGGATTGCGGGCTATGGTTGCACACCAATTTGGCCGACTGTCGATGCCGATGAGTCAAGCAATTCGTCGGAGAATTCTCCTTCGGTATCGGAGCTGCCCCTGGATCCAATTCTCGATGCCTCTATTGAAGAAGCTCGCGCGGGTGGGGTGGGTCATCCTGCTGATATCGATGGTGGTAACCGTCCCTGCCGCCGCCCAAGACGGCGCGACGAACCCGGTGTGTGCCGACGAGTCGAACACGCTCGCGAACATGATCGAAGGGTTCGTCCAGATCACCACCGGGCTCGGCATCATGGGCCTGCTCGTCGTCTGGCAGGCGGACGCGCTGATGGAGATGTTCACGATGGGCCGCGAGCAGAAGGCGAAGCTCAAACAGCACAAACGCGGCGCGATGCGCTCGGCCGCAGTCCTCGTCGTCCTCGGGCCGCTATTCACCGTCGGCAGCGCCGCGATGGGCCTCCCGATCGCCTCCTGTGTCGACCTGATTCCGTTCTGAGATGGCGCGGCTACACATCGCGTCGGTGGTCGTCATCGGCCTCCTTGTGGCGACGCTAACCACGAGCTCGACGGCACGGCCGCCGACGCCCCCGACCGCCGAAAACGGGCTCACCGCGAACGAATCCGCGACGCTGTGGAGCCGCGACGACGACACCGGCTACATCTCCAACGAGGCGTACCGGGAGGCGTACGGCGAGTCGCGCTCGGCGGTCGCACAGGTCGCGAACGCGACGGATCTCACGTTCAGGGAGCCGCCCGCGACGGCGGCGACGTGGACGCGCAACGACCACCGGGAGTTCGCGGGTGGCGACCGCGAAACGTCGGTGTATCCGTCCCACGCAAACCTGACCGATGGGGCGTACATCAAGGAGGCGCACGCGACGGTGTTCGCCGTCGCGCCGTCGACGGTCACGCATCGGACACCCAACCGGACGACCCGCTACGTCGCGCCGAACGGGACGCTTCGTGGGCTCGTCGACTACCGCGTCGCCGTTCCGGCCGACAACCACACCGACGACCAAACGGTCGAATACGCGCTGGATGACCACTCGGTCGAGGAGGTCCGACTCTACGCGGACGACCGACTTCTCCGCCGGGCGGCGGGCACGAAACGGCCGGCGCTCCCGTATCGTCTCGCCGCGGACGCCGCCGAGTTCAGATTGGAGGCGGACATCACCGTCACGCTCACCGTCACGATCACGACCCGTGAAAGGGTGCAAGTTCCCGGCCCGAACGGGACGATGGAGCTGGAACTCCGGGTTCGCACACGGACGGAGACACGGACGGAGACCGTGACGGCGCGTGACCGTCGTGCCGTGACCCGGTATGACCCGTCGGTGCTGCTGACGACTGCCCGGTACCCGAACGGCGACCGTGGCGTCGCTGCCTACTACACGCAGCCGTGGCAGGGGCTGTTGCTCACCGCGAACGGCTCCCAACGCGTCCGGGGTGTCTGGCGGTTCTACACTGCCCGCGACCCGCGGTGGGACACGCTCACGCGGTCGTCCGAGACGATGACGGAGCAGCGACCGTCGCCGGTCCTGCCGGTCGCGGTCCACGCGTATCCGTCGCGGCTCGGACCACGGACGGACCCCGTCGGCCAGTCGCCGACGCTGCTGCGCGTGTGGGGCTCCCCGTATGAGACGCCGGCATCGTCGCTCCCCGAGACGGTCCATGTGGATGTCGTGACCGAGGCGTACACGGCGTCGGACGGGCTCGCCGTCCGGACGGACGCCGGACAGCAACACGAGCCGGTCGTTCGGGGCATCGTCCGGGGCGTCAACGCGTCGATCCAGCGAACGGGCCCGCCCCAACGGCTCCGCCCGACGGCGCTCAACGTGAGCGTCCTTGCCCGGAGCTCCGAGCGGGTTCGCCTGCACGTCACGTTGCGGAACGCGGCGACGGGCGAGCCGATCGGGCTCCGATCACGGTCGGGGTCGCGCTACGAGTCGATCACCGGTGGCAGGGCGGGCTATATTGAGCTCGGGCCGCAGCGCGTGCAGACGAACCGGTCTGGGGAAGCGACGGTGACGCTCACCGATCCGGGCGTGTACACCGCCCGGTACGTGCCGGGGTCGTGGCTCGAGCACGACCCGGCGTACACGCGGGCGACGGCGACCGTGCGGTGGCACCCGCTCACGACGGTCGCCGGCTGGCTCGCGTTGCTCGTCCGGGGCGTGCAGTGGTTCCTGCCCTTTGCGCTGGCGCTGTATGCCGGGCGGAAGTTAGGACAGGTCTTCTCGCTGCGGGGGAGGACTCGATGAGCAACCACCCGATTTCGCGTCGACGCCTACTCGCGGGGCTTCCATTGGCTTCCGTGGGGATTGCTGGGTGCTCTGCGAGTCCGTCGTCTTCCGACGGCGAGCAGTTCGACTCTGTCAGTGTCGAAGACGCGACTCTCGTCGTTAGCCTCGCGGACGGCGCCTCCCTCACACAGGTGAACGTTATTGCTCCGGACGGGACCGACTTCACGTCGGCGGATGTCGTCGATGGGCAAACTCGACTCGAGATTCCACTCGGGACGACATACGAGCCGGGGGAATACCGCCTCATCGGTGAACCACGCGGTGAGGCCTCGATTGTGATTCAGCCGGACCTACGGATTCGCGAGTTCGGTGCCGGTGCGAACAACCCGGATCGGATGCCGTCGGCGTTGGGCACAGCTACTGACGACGAGGCGCTGGTTGCCATCGAGAACCGTGGGAGTGGACCGACAGCGATTCAGGCGCTCGAATTCGGTGGCGATGTGCCGAATCCAACCGAATCGCGTGAGGATGGAGAGAGTGGAATTTTCGATCCCGACACAGGTCGCTGGAACGCCGATCAAGTCGTCCTCGGTGCTGGAACACAGCTAACCCTGTTCTCGAGTTCGCTTCCGTTCTCCTTCGCCGGCCAAGAGGCAACCTGTTCGTCGATGCCTGAGACCGGCACTGTCACAGTTAGGGTCGAACACTCGGTGCGGGATAGCTCCAAGACTGCGAGCTTTCAGGTTACGTACAACGAAGCATCGTCGGGCGACTGCGACATCACCATCGGAGACCGGGTGAGTTAGCTGATGCCGGAACTACCGTTCTCCGAGTTCGGTCTGAAGTGGTTCGAAGATATCGTCGCCCAGATCACGGCGTGGTTTACTGACCAGATTACAGCCGGCTATCTCACGCTCACCAACGAACTGTTCGCGACACCACTCCCGGAGGGCAGCGGCCTCGATGTCGTGTTCAGTGCGCCGGCGAGCGACGACACGCCGTGGCACGACATCTACGAGAGTGTCGTCGGCGGTGAGGTGATGCTGCTCGCGTTAGTCCTGCTGTTCCTCACCGTCCAGGGACGCCACTTCGTCAGGATCTTCGATTTCGGCTCGCCGTACCGTGACCGCCGTACACGCCGGAATGCGTGGACCGGCGGCGTGCTCATCGTCGCGTGGTATTGGGTCGGCGTCCTCGCGCTGTACTTCGTCCGCGGAGTGGCGATCGGCGTCATTCCCGACCTCGCGACGGTCGCCGCTGCGCTGCTCGATATGCTCCCCGCGGCTGCTGGTAATCCGATGTTGACGCTCATCCTCGCTGCCGCCGGCGGGCTTGCGATGGCACTGCTGAAGGCCGTCTTCTTCCTCCGGGACATCCTGCTGTACATCTACCTCTACGGGATGCCGATCGGGCTTGCGCTCGCCTTCGGGAACCTGCCGATCCTCTCCCGGATCGCGATGCGGCTGTGTCAACAGTTCGTCCCGCTGGCGCTGTTGCCGCTGCCCGCCGCGATGCTGTTCCGGGGCTACGCGCTGCTGTTCTCCGGTGACGTGCTCGTACAGCCGGCGGACGCGTTTCTCAACTACTTCACCGTCGTTTCGCTGCCGGTCATCGCGCTGTACGTGACCTGGAAGACGTTCCGGTACGCGAGTCCGCTGGTCGCCGGCGCCTACGAACGCGTGGCGAAAACCGCGGTGACGGTCGGTGCCGTCGCCGGTGCCGGCTACGTCGCCGGCACGGGGGCTGCGGTGACGACCGCCCGCTGGGGGCCGAAGGCCGGCCTCGGGCAGGCGGCGGTGTCGCGGCTCACACCCGACGGCGGCAGCGACCCTGACCCCGACGCTGACACGTCGCCCACGACCGCACAGGATAACCTCGCAACGACGGCGACCGGCGGCGTGCCTGCCTACCGGCGCCGTAAAAACGACCCTGCATACTACTGATGCCACGAGACACCACTCCCGCGACACGACGAATCATGAACCAACTCGGCGAGGAGCGACGCATTCCGCTTATTACCGTCTCGGAAGGTGATCTCGGCGTTCTACTCGGCTTCCCGCTTGCCGGACTCCTCGGCGGCACGCTGCTCGGTGATATCGTCGTCCTTCCGCTGGCGTTGCTCGGCGTCGTCCTCGGCGTCGCGTTCGTGTACGCCGCGCCGACGCACGTGACCGCGTGGATGTGGCTGCAAGATGTCGGCCGATTCTACCTCCGACAGCCACGGTACACGCTTTCGAAGCCAGCCGACGCGTCCCACGAGGGAACCGCGGGCAGCCAGTTCACGTATTCGCCGTTCGTGCCGAGCGAGCGCACGCAGGAGCTCACGAGCGTCCGTCGCGCATGGCCGGGGGTCGGCGTCATCGAACGCGAGGACGGCTGCATGGGGGCGTTTCTTGAACTCGAACCGGCGAACATGGACTTCGCGATGTCCGGCGATTGGGCAACGATCCAGGAGGCCGGCGAGCAGTTCGCAAACAGCGAGCTGGAGTTCCCGCTCACGATGCACACCACCACAGAGTCGTTCCCGACGGATCGGCTGACGAGTCAACTCGACGACCGCCTTGACGACCCGACGGTCACCGAGCGACCGGCGTTTCGCGACCTGATTACGGAGTATCGTGAACAGCGGCCGGCGGAGCTCGCGGACACCCACCAGCATCGGTATTATCTGGGTGTCGAGGTGTCCGGGCTCGACGTCCACCGCGGCGAGCGGTCGGCACCGACGCCCGCAGAGAAGCTCACCGAGATCCCGATTCTCGGGCTCGCGTTCACGCCGTTCGTCACCCGGCGCGAGAAACTCTCCGAGGCTGGGCGTCGCCAGGCGATGTTCGAGCGGCTCGATAGTCGCATTAGAACGGTGCGGACGGAACTCGTCGAATCCGTACCGGGGTGGTCCGCACGGCGGTGTTCGACGCTGGAGTTGGTGTGTCGCAGCGCCGAGTTCTGGAACGGCGCCGAGTACGACAAGGCGGAGCGGTTCCTGCGGACGGAGCCGGCAGTCGGAACCACAACGTCGCGGAGGGATGCATGAACATCGCGGCCGTGGCTGACCTGCTCAGCGGGCTACCAGCGCCGCTCTCGCCGGAGGGGGTTTTCCTCTACGGCGTCGGTGGGTCACTGGTGCTCATCGGAGCCGCACGCCTGCAACAGTGGCGCCGGAGTCGTCGCGAGCCCGATATCGAGCTCGCGGAACTGATCGGCGAGGAGAGCGTGGACGCGGGCCACGCGGAGCTGACCGCGCTCGACGATTTGGCAGAGCGCCAGCAGACAGCAATCGCCCCGGCGGCAGCCGAGTGGAAGACACGGGCAGCGAAGGTCGACGACGAGTGGACGACGACGCTCACCGTCGCCGCGTATCCGGACCACCCGACGGACGGGTATCTGAGCGGGCTGTTCGAGTTGACTGACGTGGCGTTCGACCTGACGGTGCATCTCGACCCACAGCCGCAGGGGCACGCACGGGACACGCTCCAAAACGTCGCAGACGACTTGCAAGCGGATGCGAGTCTCGAACGGAGCGTCCGTGGGGCCTACCTCGAGGAGCGCGCTGCGGAGGCGACGGCGACGTACAAGGCCGTCGAGGAAGGCCAACGCGTCTTCGAGCAGTCGCTGTTCGTCACGGTGCGGGCCGACACCCGCGACGAGCTGCGCGATGCTGTGGAGACGGTGCGCGCCAAACTGCGGGAATCGCCGAGTCGGATTGAGCCAACGCCCGCGATCTGTCTTCAGCAGCAGGCGCTGGGCTCGGCAGCACCGGTCGGCGGCGACCGTCTCGGTCGCGGCGCGACCGTGTTGGGGGGTGCCGTTGGAGCGCTGTTGGCGTCGCCCCACCGGTCGACGATTCTCGAGGAGGGTGGCGTCGAGTTCGGCCTGCACAAGGATACGCGCAGTCCACTCGTCGTGGACCCGTTCGCCCGTGAGGACGGCTATGCGATGTTCACGGTCGGCGACCCTGGCTCCGGGAAGTCCTACAGCGCGAAGCTGAACTTCATCCGGAGTCTCGAACAGGACCCGGACCGAATCGGCGTGATTCTCGAGCCGCTGAACAACTGGCTCGGGGTGAACGACGCTTTGGACGGGCGGCGGATTACCGTGGGCGGAACGCTCGGCCTGAACCCCTTGGAGATCAAGCCGACGCCCGAGCACGTGCTGGACGCCCGTGGTGAGGATGCCAGCCCGCTCAAGGAGCGCAAGGAGCGGGCGCTCGCGTTCTTTACCAACTTCTTCGCGACGCGTGGTGTTGACCTCGGCGACCGGCGGACCACGTTGGAACGTGCCTTCGACGAGGCGTACGCCCGAAAGGGAATCTCGGATGAGGTGGCGACGCACGACCGCCAGAGTCCCACAGTGCGCGACGTGTTGGATATCCTGGCGACGATGAGTACCGAACCGGAGGAGTACGTCGTCCGGGCAGACGCGGAGGCGGAGAAGATCGCGACGGATGCCGTCTGGTTGCTCGATCAGCTTCGGCCGTTTACCCAGGATGGGCGGTTCGCGAATCTCGGCCGTGCGAGTGAGTTCGACATTCGCGACGAGTCGCTCATTTATCTGGATTTGGCCCAGCAGGGTGGGCAACTCGGCGGGCACACGAGCTTGTTGATGGAGCTACTCATTTCGCTGGTGTACGAACGGGCGAAGGAAACCGACAAGGAGGTCGTCTTCGTCATCGACGAGGCGCGGTATCTGATGAAGGATGCCGCGACGCTCCGATATCTGGAGACGATTTTCAGACACCACCGCCATCACGACCTATCGATTCGGCTCGTCACGCAGACGGTCGACGAGTTCTTCCAGCACGACGTCGCGGAGATGATCCTCGATCAGTGTGCGATCAAGCAATTCCACAAGCTGGATGGGATGGGCGAAACGTGGGCCGACGAGTTTGGCCTGAATCATCCGCAGATGCGGTTCGTGCAGGACGCGACGCCGGGGAACGACGAACAGGGGTACTCGCAGGCGCTGCTGGGCGTCGACGGCGAGTGGCGCGGGATGGAGGTCCACGCGCTGGAGCAGGAACACGCCGTCATCGAGAACGACCTCGAGTCGGTGGCTGTGGATACTGATGATGGCGTGACGGAGTCCGTGGAGGCCACGGATGACTGAGTCGTCGGTGCCGGTGGCCGACGAGTTGCCGACGCTGCTTGTAGAGTGTGACCAGTGGCTGTGTTGGCGCAGCGAGCCGCGCGACGGGAAGGCGACCAAAGTACCGATCGAGCCCGGAACGGACGCGTTCGCGTCGGCGACGGATCCGGAGACGTGGCGGTCGTTCGCGAACGCTCGTGAGCACGCGCTCGCGACCGAGTGTGGTGTCGGGTTCGTGTTCACGGCTGACGATGCGTTCGTCGGCGTTGATTTGGACGACTGTCGCGACCCCGACCCCGGCACGCTCGATACGCCGGCTCGGTCGATCGTCGAGCGGCTGGAGTCGTACACGGAGGTGAGTCCCTCAGGGACCGGCGTACACGTGCTCGTGCTTGGTGCGCTGCCGGCGGGACGGAATCGTCGCGGCGACGTTGAGCTGTACGATCAAGCGCGCTTCTTCACGGTTACCGGGGAACAACTCGCGGATACGCCGGCAAGCATCTCGCACCGTGCAAGCGAGCTCGCAGCGATTCACGAAAAGTACGTTTCGGCAGCCGACGACAGTGACCACGCACCGACAGAGCAGCCGCCCAAGCAGCCACAGGAGACGGTCGAGACGGACGTGCCGGGCAACGACCTCAACGACAGCGAGGTGCTCGACCGAGCGAAGGCGGCCGCGAACGGCGAGAAGTTTCGTCGGCTGTGGCGCGGCTTGACCACCGGCTATCCGAGCCACTCGGAAGCCGATATGGCGCTGTGTGCCCTACTCGCGTTCTGGACCGGTGGTGACGCTGCCCAGATGGATCGGCTGTTTCGTGAGTCGGGGTTGCTGCGGCCGAAGTGGGACGAGCAGCACTTTGCGGACGGGGCGACCTACGGCGAGCGGACGATCGAGCGGGCAATCGCGGGTACCGACGAGTATTATTCGACCGAAGACGTGGACGAGTGGGAGCCGCTGCCCGAGCAAGCTACAGCTGCGGAGACTCGGTCACGCTCCGACCCAGGCTATCCAACCGGCGGGATGGATCCATCACCAACGGTCGATCAAACTCTCAGCCGGCTTCGTGAGCAGCTTGCTGAACTCGAGGCGGAGAACGAACGACTTCGGAAGCAACTTGCAGCGGAACGAGCACGCGACGGTGACTGTACGGCCGACGGCACGTCGGAACACACGGATGGACTGTTGTCCCGGTTCCTGTGAGTAGTAGGTTCGACGATATACCCTCGTCTGTCTCATGAATGCTTGCTAGGATTCGATTTGCTTCGAGTCGCGAGCCGGCAAAGCACCTTCGAGGGGAGCGATATCACGCTCTGAGCTTGCTCGGCTGAGGAGGTAATCGCCGATAGTTTGGGGTCGTTTTGCAGTGTAATGAAACCTGCTGCTACTGATTGGGCTGGTGAGGAATTGGGGTACTAACGACCGTCCGTGACGTGTTCGACGTATGGACGACGCGTGGATTCCGGACGACGAGTGGCGGACGATCGTCGCGAACGTGCCGATCGTCTCCGTTGACCTGTTGATTCGGACCGACGACGGGCTGGTGTTCGGCAAGCGGACGAACGAGCCGGCCAAAGGCTACTGGTTCCCCCAGGGTGGGCGGGTTCGGAAGTTCGAGACGCGCGAGGAGGCCGTGCATCGAGTTGTGCGTGAAGAATGTGGATTGGAGGTTGATGTTGTTGAGTTGCTCGGAGCGTTCGAGTACATGTACCAGACGGCTGCTGTCTCGGACGTCGACGGGAAGCACTATCTCGCGAACGGTGCGTAATTGATGTCGTTGATGCTGAGATCCCGTTGGATGATCAGCATAATGCCATCCGGTCGTTCGCGCCTGTGCCGGAACTGCTCCACGAATATGTCAAGGCGTATGTGGCGGCCGCCGACCCACTTCCTGGCTGGCCGTAAGTCGACTTTGGTGATGACTAGCTTCTACACGTTCATACTGTCATTTTCCACACTTGCAAGGGTTTTCAGCTATTGAACCGTGGCGAGTATGAAGTCATTAACGGACTATTCATAGGTACGATTCCGATTGTCGGGTAGTGGATGGACACCGGATATCCCGAAGATTGCGACTCAGCAGAGGAACAATTATAACTCTGCTTGAATGACGCAAAGGAGATTGCAGGCCGTTTTGGTGTGGTGACCGCGAGCTCACCGATACCTGTTTTTGTCGTGGGAAGGCTGTTCGTTCCTACCTGTGGGTAGTGAGAAATGATTTCACAGATAGTGCTAGGAGTATGAATAGGCTTGGCTCTCTAATTATCGGATTGAAACTCCCCGCAATCAACAAACCACACAATGACGAAGCAAGTGCCAGATAAAGTAGCTCTGTATCTGACGTAGGTTTGCCAAAAATATTCGCAGCGTAAAGGTACTCACGGATTGACGATAATATTACGTAACAGAATATAAGAAATCCTATAATTCCCATCCCTGCAAGCACTCTTAAAAATATTCCATGTGCTACTATTCCAACTATATACTGCTCAGTCATAGCTTCTCTGAACGCACCGTATCCAATTCCTAGAACCCAGTTCTCGGTGAAAGTCCGAAAGAAAAACTGATACATCCAGTATCGGACGGTACCAATAGTCTCCGGACCTATTTGACTTAGACTCAACGGGATTTGGAGGAGACGCTCGGGGAAGACTCCTATAAATAGAGAAGCCACAATGAGAAGACCTACCAACACCGGTAGCACGAAAACAAACGCAGTATTAAACAATTTCATGTCGGATTTATAATAGGTGACTAGACTAAGGAGTAGGACTGTCCCCCCGATCGCTATAAATCCGCTCCGACTACCAGCTGAAAAAACCGTGACTATCCCTAAGATGCCTAGTAATACATAGAACCCACGCTGGATTGGCTCTTCATTTATATGAAAAAAGTAGTACAATATTGGTAAAAATGCGACAACCCTTTTGCCCGTCAAGTTTCTCAACTGCAACAGGTATTCATACTCAACAATTTGAGCCAAATTCCACACGACTATCGAGAAGATCCCGCCATACAGCACAACCATCGCCCACCGCTCAATAGTTTGTGGTCGGTTGGGTGTTACCAGAACGGCTACATATAAAGATAAGTACAACGACACTCCAACGAGTCGATTTAATGTCACACTCGGATACCATGACCAAGAACTGCTAAGGGCTGCAAAAAGAAAGAACAAAATTAATGCTAACGAGCTATCCAAAATCGCAATCGAACCAGACCGGATTATTTGACTAATCGAAACTATTCCCAGCAATATAAGCGTCATCCTCGTCGTTGAAATATAAACAACTGTCCCCAATACATCGAACCCGATGTCGAACCGCACATATACTGATAAGATGGTGAGTAGCGATAGCCAGCACACCAGCGCCTCAATCCTGTATCTCCTGTTCGGGCGCCCCAAGCACACTTTATATATGTTTTTCATACTAAATCAATCGATGTTCGGAAACTCGTGTTGTATTAGTGATTTATGCATGGTGGATAAATGTTGATACTTTGAACAATCAGCCTCGTCCTGAGCGCTAATCACATTCTTTTGTTATAACCAGCTCTCTCGATGACGGAGAAAGAACCTGTTGCCACAATCAAGAAATCGGCTCAAACTTCTTAAACATTACATTCGAAGAGAGATGTTCAGATAAGGACGAAGTTTGGCGGTTTTGATTTTTATGCTCAGATATGCTCGTATGAACTACGATAGCATCCGCTTTGAATTAGGATTTGTGGAGCGAAATGGATATGAGAGGCAGCGATGAGTTTCAGCCTTCTCCCGTATTTACCTGACCTATTCTCCCGAGTACCGTCTCAATTTTTGATACTTTGGGTGTCGAGCGCTGTTGATCCACCGCCCGCAACTGGGTGCAGAAGACCAGCTTTCAGTTCGAAGAGTTCCGAAAGGCGCGAGAGGAGTGAATAAAGCGTACTAATTTCAAATCGTATCATCGTATAAAGCCGACTACAATCCTGTAATTAGCTGTTTGTTAGCTGATCAAATCAAGGAACTGCTGCTCGGCATCGGTCCGTTCTAATCCAATTATTGTGACACCGATTATTAATGTAAAAAATATGGGAGATAACACGACGATTATCAGGACCGAGTTGACGGTCGTTCGAATGATGAAGAGAGCTGAAGCAGCGACTGTTGCGGGAAGAAGCAGACGACGTAGAGACAGTGTCCCTCGGAGGTGTTGATGTAGCGAACTAGCCTGAATAGCGTTCAGTAGCAGCAACGAGATACCGGTCCCGATAGCTGCCCCAGCGGCACCAAACTTTGGGATGAGAACGGTATTTAGCCCGATATTGACTCCAAGCGCGAGAAGGTAGCTAACTGCTATGGTACGGGACCGTTCGGTAGCTTCCAATAACGATCCAACAGGTCCGATTCCAACTGAGAGTGTCAGCGCACCGCCGATGGCGTAGACGACAGGCGCGCTGGTACCGTAGCCGGGGCCAAAAAACAGCCGCAACAGTGCTGAAGCGAACGTACTCGTGTAGACGAAGATGGTACCTGTAACAAGAAATGTCCAGAACCGAAAGACAGTCACTAGTCCAGCAAGGCTGCCAATTTCTTCTCGTGAGATATATTCCGTGGCGATGGGACTGAAAAGTCGGTTAAGTCCGACATAGCCAACTGTGACAGCAGATGCGACGGCAAATGCGGGGCGATAGAGACCGACTGCCTCGGTCCCAGAGATTAGGCCAAGCAGCGTGATATCTACTATTGATAGTACTTGCCCAGTAACACTGGAGGCAGCAAGCGGAAGTGCAAATCTGAGCAATCGCCGCTTGTTCACCGGGTGAACCGGCCCCACGAGACCAACGGTAGTGTTAACGACGCCAATGACGGCAGCACCGGCACCGAGAAGCAACAGTATACCCAGAACCAGTCCGGCATCTGACACGGAGACAATTCCCACGAAGATGCAAAGAGCGACTGTGAGGCGGAGGATTCGCTGTCCAGTCTCTCCAGCCAGCACGGTTCGAACAGCGGCTTGCACACCTAACGCGATGTCCGCGCTGATATCGAGAATGATTTTTCCTACCAAAGCCACCGCAAATCCGGCGAAGAGCGGTGCCAATAATGGGGCCTGAAACACCACATCAGCGAGAATGTCTCGAAGCACCCAAGTCATCCCGCCGACAATTAACGCAACTGCTGTTCCCACTGCGAGTGTGATCCGAGCGACTTCTCGGGCTCTACCCCTGTCATTCTGCGCTCGAAAGTCGGCGACGTAACGCCGAGCGGTCGCACCGAGCCCCACTTGTCCGATGGCGGCCAGCGTCCAAATGAGGCCAATCGCAAGCGCGTACGTACCGTAGTCAGATGTAGAGAGAACTCGGGTGAGTACTGCGGTCTCAACGAAGCCGAGGAGCATCGTCGCTATCGTACCAACAGTCAATACACTTCCTCCGCTGAGGAGATCTTTTACCGAAGAAGCAATATCCATTCCAAGCAGACCTCAATATTAATAGACAGCTTCAGTATATAAACACCATTGAGACTGTTGGCGTCAACGCTGGAGGTTTATCCGATAGAATATTGCACGGAATCAACGGCGTACGACGGGCTCAAGACGTCAGTTCGCAAGAAGGAAAATAAGCCTGCCACTATATTCTGTAGTGCGCCTAAACTGACCTCCCCACGAACCACAATCATCTATGTCGGTGGGCGTATAGAAATAAATCGATGTGTATCAATAAAGTGTGTATAATTACGAATCTTCCGGCCCCTTACCGATTGCCGATATTTGAACACTTATCTGACAGTTACGAGCTATCTGTATATTTTTGTGCACATGAAAGCAGTGATCGACACTGGGGCGGGATTTCTAATCGCCCCGAGTGGCTGTCCGTCCTACCGGGGTTCAACATTGGTCGGTTTAGGATTAATCCGACCCTGATATACGAACTATTAACGAATGATTACGACGCAATATTGGTAGGCGAAAATGGGGAGACTACCTTCGCCACGTTAGTTGCATGGGCCGTGTCCAGGCTCACAAGGACGCATTTCGGGATCTGGACAGAAGGGATTGACACTCCTTGGTACGAGACAAAATTACAACACAATTTGGGCACCCGGATACTGGACAAAATACGACCTTACTTGTACTCTCAGACCACTGTCTGTCTGGGATACTCCAAAGCTGCGGGGGAGTGGCTGAGGAAACGGGGTGTACCAGATAATAAAATTATCACGGGACAACAAGTCGTCCCAAGTAGTGAACTGCCTGAGCCTGGCGGTTCCACACAGGTTGCTGATGACTCTGTATTCACGTTTTGTTATTTGGGATATCTGAAGGAGAGAAAGGGGATACGAACACTCATCGAGGCTTTCTTGGGTGCTGATTTGGACAACGCACAGTTGCTCATCGCAGGTGACGGTCCAGAGCGCGAGAGCCTCGAGCGTCTCGCTGGCGATCAGGAGAAAATCACATTTCTCGGGTACGTTTCAGCATCGACCAAGGCAGAAATATACGAACAGAGCGACGCGTTCGTCTTTCCATCCAAGCACGATGCGTGGGGTCTGGTTACGAACGAGTCACTTCATTACGGTCTACCGGTGATAACTAGTCCTTATGCAGCGAGCCACGAACTCGTTGAGAGATATAATGCAGGAATAGTCGTTGATGCACCAACAAAAGAAAGCTGGATGGAGGCTCTTGAGAAGATGGAGTCTAATCATATGTTTCGCCAGAGGGTTACTCAGAACGCAAGGTCGGTGACTACGGTTAGTGACGTCGGCGTCGGCGCAGCCCCATTCGAAGAGGCGTTCGAAAGGCTGATCAACAGTTAATCAGGAACGAGAATTGCCCAGACGAATCTGGGCTCCTTGTCAAGTCGCCAAATTGGACGTGGTTCAAATGTCGCGCAAGCATCGTTTGTATGTCTCTACTATCGCCTGGTATGTTTGTTCAATATTATAATCTGAGGCATGAGATCTCGCCCCAGACCTAAACCGATTGAGCGAGTTAGAAAGACTCTGTATGGCTCGGAATAGGTCTACTGAGTCACCACGATTAAAAAATATACACGAATCTGGGTTCCCGATTTCAGTGAACGGACGATCGTCTGTCGCAATCACAGGGGTACCGCAGGCCAACGACTCTATCATTACCGTAGGTTCCGCCTCGTAGCGACTGGGTGTGACGAATACGTCGGCCGAGCGATAATACTTCGCCAACTGGCGTCGAGGCTGAGTTCCTTCGAACGAGACGTAGTCCCGGGCCGAGTGGTTAGTGAGGAAGTTTGGGGGTTCGGACCCACCCAAAACGGCCACAGACAGGGCTGTGCCTGATTGGATACACATCTCAACCGCATCGAACAGAACGTCGATGCCCTTTCGTCTGTCCGGTCTCCCGATGTATAACACTCGAAGGCGATTTGAACTCCGTCCAGGCCACGGAACGGAGTCGCCTTCGGGAGTGAAAACATCGGTGCGAACACCAGACGGGAGGACGGTTATGCTGTCTTCGGAAATACCTCGCTCGCGAAGTATGTCTTCCGAGAACCGACTCTGGGCAACGTAGGTCGTCTGACCCGGTCGGAGATGCTTGTACGTCCAGTGGGTCGCTCGCTCACGGCGCTCACCGTAGAGCCGCCAACGTCGGACCACATCTCCTTTTTCCTGTTCCATTACTGAGATTACATCATCATCCAGAACCGACTCCGGGAACATCTTACCGGTGTTGTTCGGCCCGACAATCATGGGCGTCTTCGGGGCCGTCAGCGGCAGTATCCAGCGAAGAACAGGCGGTAAGTTCGTGAGATGGAGTATATCGACGTTCCGGTGATTAATCGCCGTGGACATCACATTCAGTAGTTTGTCGACTCGTGAGCCGTTTGAGTAGTGTATCTGTTGCATTGGCCAGCTAGCTGTTTCAGGTCCATCCCACCCTATAGCAGCAACCTCAATACGGACATCCTCGCGGCCACGAGCCCGGTGGTAGTGAAGGAGATCATTGACTCGAGCCTGAACTCCAGACGGTTCCGCAGAGCAACTCGGTGCCGCCCACAGTACATCAATCATCCAACGATAACACCATCAAACGTTGGTAATAACCATTCGATTTGGAGACACAAAGCAGGTAGTTGCTGAATAGGATGCAACGGTTGGTGGATGTAGTTCATTATTCAAGTCTTCAGTCAGGAAACCGTTCTATTCGACAGACCATTCGGTTGAATTTCGGTTCAAATAGAGCTCGTAGGTAGTTCCACCATCTAGCGTGACTATAATACGAGGCTCAGCCTTACTGAAAAGCTGGCTCCCCCTGACCCGGTCAGCGGGATCTATAATCAAAACGTCCGTTGAGAACGTTTCAGCCGGAATATTCAGGCTTTCATACCGAGTCCACACAGCGTCTCCTCTATGAGTCTCTGTTTTGTGTTCTGTTGCAGCTAGGTTAAACGAGGCCCGATGCGAAACTACCGGTAATCGTTCTGGGGACACGACATAGCTCGTCGGATGGATCGTCACTTCACTCCGGTTCGGCCGAATCGTAGTTGCTATTATTAGACAGTCATATGTTGGGAGATACACCAGCGACCGAACCGTTTGAGTGGGAAGACCGACTGCTCGCTTTTTCAGCCAGTGGTACAAAAGAATCGCACGTGTTCGTTCAGCACATAGTCTAGCTCCTGTTTTTAACAAGCGATATATTCCTGACTTTTGCTCCCGTGGGGAGGATTCATCGCTACCTTTTGCGTGTTTGTATGGAAAATATGAGGCATTGCCTGACAAGAGGACGTACTCAGATGTCTCGACCACTGACGAGTTCCAAGTTACTGGCGAACAGTGATATTTTCCGGTGAAAACCGGTTGGAACGGGGCAGACGGTACCTCGTCGAAATCAACAGGCATTCCCCCACAGACGGGTTGGCCATCGTAATTGAACGATAGCGGGGTTAGACCAGCATACCTCGGGTCTGGAAGGCCACGCGTGTATTTTATCTCACCCTGAGCAGCGGTTGCTAGTTCGGTGTTGGCGCCGCTAACGGATAGAACACCGGGAGGTCCTGATGGTGCTGACGATGTCCTGTTGCGACTCTTTTTATTCGGACAACGCACCCCTGAATACTTAATTCCGCTAAGCAGCATCGCTGCATACGCTCCGTACACCGCGTTGTTGACATATCCGTCGATAGAATCACCTCCGTTACGTCCCGCTGTGGGGAGACAAGTACCAATATCCGGATCGAAACACGAACGAACGTACGACCACACGTTGTTTCGTAAACATTCTACCGAATGTGGTAGTTCAGAATCCAGCCGGGCGAGACTGTCAATTGCGTCCAAGATACTCGCGTAGCCGAACAGGGTGTTCTCACTACGGCCGTAATACAGGGTTTCACCGGACTGCATAGAAGCATTAGCCAAGACCGCGAGACCTCTACGAAGGGATGGCTCACATCGCAACATCCCCGCTCTCGAGAACCGGCCATAACACATCGTCTGCTTGGCATGATACGTCAACGGCGACTCAGCAGGAGGGATTGGGAGCCGATGCTGATCGGACAAGTAGCCGTCGGATGACTGCCACTGTTCGGCCAGCGAGAGAATCCTTCGGACCTGGAGGCGGTCGGACAGGGACTCAAACATCTCGTGTCGGAGGTACCGGCAGAGTGCCTGAAGTAACAGGAAATTATTTCCCTGGAATGAGTAAGGCGTTGACTCGAATCCCATTGCCTCCCGAAGCCGGTCCGCAGAGATGGGTAGATGGTACCGTTCACAATTCGAGTCTCGAAGCATCTCAAGTAGAGCAAAGGTATTGAATTCGCCATGACCACGATTGCTTACTGGCCGTTCGAGAAACTCATGAAGAACCTGATACGCGTAATCACGGTAGCTTTCATCACCTACTATCTCAGCGGTTCGTAAGGCTGCGACGGAAAAGGAAGTCGCCGCGTACTGGTTCGCGGGGACAGGCTTGCCGGTAATGGGATCACAAAGACGACCATCAGACCGCATCTCGTCTATGAGTGTGTCGAGCAATCGACGTCCGAACTGCTGGAATTCGTTGGGTCTCATCCGGTGCTCAATTGAATATTCGGAATCACGTCCTTCTTAAAGAAATGCTTTAACAGCATCACCGGTGGCCAGATGTAGTGCCACGCCGGAACATCAAGCTGGGATGCAGCACGAAGGCGGATTTGAAACATTGTCTGGTAGTAACCCACACGTTCTCGTGTCGAGAAGGCAAATGATGACAGTTCCTCGCTCCGTCTGAGCGTACACAACACCTCATCGATCATTCCCAAGCGGTGGCCTGCAGCTGCAAGTCGAACCCACAAGTCGTAATCGATACATGAACCGAGATGTTCGTTGTACCCGCCAACGGCTATGGCCTCCGCCTTGCGAAAGGTGACTGCACTGTGGGCGTAGGGATTGCATCGCGGTAAGCAACGGCGCAGAGCACTACTTTCTGTCGGTGGTCGAATAACACGCCGTTCATTTCGATCCACCTGGTGGACGGCGTACCAACTCCCGACAGCAGCGAGATCTTCTGAGGCTTCCAGGACCTCGACTTGTCGCCGAAGCCGGAGTTCGTCCATCAAGTCATCGTCATCGAGTATAGCCACGTACTCACCGCGTGCTAACCTGAGCCCCCGAGCCAAAGCGCGTGCTCGCCCTCGATTGGATTGGTTAATAATCCGCATTCGAGGGTCATTGTACTTAGAAAGTAGTTCGGATGTACAGTCAGTCGACCCATCGTTAATAATCAAGAGTTCGTAGTCGGTGTATTCCTGTCGAAACACGCTCTCGATAGCATCACTGAGTTCCGGTGTTCCGTTGTAAGTCGTAATTAACACAGTCACGCGAGGGTTGCTAGTCATTATACTCCCCTGACATTTCGATCTGGACCGTATCTGAAGGGTTCAATCGCGTTCGCTCCACGTACTGGAATGGTATCCATCGAGAATCGATGTTTGAGCGTTCTCGTATATATCTCAGATTTTTTTTCAATAGAGTACAGGATTCAACAGCACGGTCAAGTAGTCTGAGATGCGTCACAGGCAAGTGGAACAGTCGAAGCATTCCAGCATCGCTGTGCTCGGAGAGCGCGCGGACATGAATGACCCACGAGTCGGGAGGCTCATCGCGGGCATAGACGAATAGTTTCATTCCGGAGGGAAGTGTGCTATCAACGACGGACACAGTAAACTGACCGTCGACGTTCTTGATAGTGGCTGACTCAGTCCTGTGCTGGTAGTACCGGTTTAGTCCCCGGTGGGGTATCTCTCGGCCAGCGATACTCACGACTGCGTCCTTCTCTTTGTGGAAAACAAATCTACCAACTAGATCTCCGATTTCAAACGACTCTGGTGTAGTCAGTGTAAGTTTGCGATCAATTCGGTCTCCACCGAATCGCTCCTGGCGCTTCAGTTCGGCGACACCAGTATTGAGTGCCACCCGGTGAAGTGACTCGAATCCGGAGTCGAACCGATCAGATACTTCATGTTCCATTTGAGCCCCCTTTGAATCAGTTAGCGATGCAAACGAATGCCAATCCCCTACCTCAAAATGGACCTCGTCGGGGGCGGGCCCACCCTCATCATTTGCCGAAACAAGACCCGTATCTGAAACGGTCCACTTCATTCGGATAGTCGGTGTTTTGTAGGCCTCGGCTTAAATTGTCCTACACAGCCTCGAAGAATTAGACTGACGTTTGAAATACACTAGCACACCGCCGGGACAAAGGAAGCTACTAAGTGATTTTGATACAACTGAGTTGTAAGCGAAACAGTGCGATATAACCAATCACCCACAGAGACGGACTTCCTGGGATGAGAGTTCTGAGTGCTATCCCGGATCCACGCTACGGTGGGCCTACGACGCGTTCACTCGATGTCGCACTCCCGCTCAGGAAGAGAGGGATAGAGACAGTGTTTCTGTTGCCAAAGGGGGACGACGAGTTCGCGGATGCCGCTAAAGCGGAAGGCTTTGATGTGGTACGTATGCGACAATCTCGAATTCGGGCGCCGAGACGCGTTGCGGACAACGCCCGGTTCTTATTAGAATTCAAAGATTGTACATCCGAGGCCGCCGGTATTATCAAGCAACAAAGGATTGATGTCGTACATGTGAACGGACCTCTCAACTATCAAGTAGCACTAGCTGCAAACAAATCAAATGCAGCGACCGTCTGGCACTTTAATGATACTCTTACTCCGGCTCCACTCCGACAGTTATCAAGTCAGCTCGCCCGACGGTGGGCTGATGTCATCGCCGTCGCAGCAGACGCCGTACATGACTACTATTTTTCGAAAGATATCGCTTCAGAGACGGTATACGCTCCAGTAGACGTGAAAACGTTTGATCCATCCCAGATCAGCGAAAGGGAACAACAGCATCGAACAGAACTCGGGATTGGTGACGACAGTCTAATCATCGGAACGGTCGGAAATCTCAATCCGACTAAAGGACATAAATACCTGATTGAGGCTATTGCTGAGGTGCGTGATCAAATTGAAAAAAATAATATACATCTTGTCGTCGTGGGTAAGAAACTTGCGTCCCGACAGGAATATTATGAAAAATTGTGTCAACAGGTCAGGCGTCGTGACTTGGAGAATGTCGTGACGTTCACCGGTTGGCGCTCAGACATCCCGGAGATACTAAATACATTCGACATTTTTGTCCTTTCCTCCATCACAGAGGCATGCCCTATAGTTGTGTTAGAAGCGATGGCGATGGGCTGTCCGGTTATTGCAACGGACGTGGGTGGCGTGTGTGAGCAAATTCCGGGGAAAGACTTCGGTTGGGTTGTGCCTCGCAAAAATGCAAACGCACTGGCTGGTGCCTTAATTACAGCAATTAACTCACCTGATGAGCGACGGGAACGAGGGAAACGTGCGCGGAAGCGTGCGAAGGATAAATTCTCACTTGAACGTTGCGTTGAGCGTCATACCGCCATATATAACGACGCTATCAGGACAGAATAATGCGATACCTAACGTTCTGGTAACGTTCCGATAAGGAACGAGGCGATCAAAGGAGTGAGAGGTTCATGTTTAATCCTGACTGCCTCAGCGACGATAGCGGATGTATCGAATTAGAACTTCTGAAGCGAGAAGCCCAACCCAAACCGACTATGAAACTCGGTATTTGACTCCATTTGGCTAAATTGCCATTTTGTTACTATATGATTATTGACAAGTTGGATGTTAATTGTCATCGACCTACCGTCCACCAGTGGGTGCATAAAGCCGATCTACAGCCAACTGACGGTGCAGACCCGGATCACATCGCGGTCAATGAAACCGAGATCCAGCTCAATGATAAACAACACTGGCTGTACGCTGCCGTCGATCCTGCAACGAATCGGCTGCTCCCCGTCGCTTATTTCCGTCGAGAACACCGGCACTCACCGGGATGTTATTTCTCGAACTCCGCGAGAAACATCTCGCCGACGATGCGACCTTTTTCGTCAATGGCGCACCACGGCTGCAGGCCGCCTGCTACCGTCACGGAGGCCGACTCCAGCATGAAGAATATAGAAATCGGAACGCCGTCGAACGTGTCTTTGGGCAATAAAACGACGAACCAACCAGTTCTCAAATTGGTTTAGCCACATCGAATCGAGTACCGCCGATCACTGGTTACAAGCGTTCGCCTTCGCATTGACCAGCTTATTTAAATACTATCAACGTTTTGGCCTAAAATTTCATATATCCGGGGGATATTCCGAAAAACCTCGGCGATCTATGCTGAGCTACCGCTCATGCAGTAGCGTCTCTAAATTCCCTCGAACGTACTCCTTGTCACGGTTCTCTACGTACCAGTCAATAGTCTCTGCCATCCCATCTTCGAGGGTATACTCTGGTTCCCAGCCGAGTAGTTCTTCGGCGCGACTTGTGTCGGCGGCCCGATGCCGAACGCCAACGGGCTTGTCGGTCATTCGGTTGATCTCGTCGGGTTCCCAGTCGATGTAGTCGAAGATAGCCTCAACAACCTCGTTGATCGAGATGTAGTCGGGGATTCCAGCATTGACTGGCGTGGCGTCCGTAATCTTCTCGTTAGCCAATACAAGCGCGCTCACAATGTCCGATACGTAGGTGAAGTTGCGGGTCTGCTCACCGTCGCCCCAGATTTGGTAGGGGTCCTGCTCGGCATACGCCTTCGCGATGAGCGCGACGATAGCGTGGGTCTCGTTCTCTCGCGGACCGTAAGCCGTAAAGATACGAACCGCACTCGCGTCAACGCCGTACTGCTCATGGAAGGCCTGCAAAGAGCGTTCGCCCATGAGTTTCGCCCACCCGTAGGTTTCATCGGCGTACGCGCCGCCGCGTTCGTCGAAGCTCACCATATCCTCGTGGAGGGGGCGTTTCTCCTGCTGAATGTCGGTCGGGTAGGTACAGGCGCTGGAGGCGAACGTGATCTTGTCGACGCCGTTCTCAACCGCGGCCTCGAACACGGTGTTGTCGAGCGCCATGTTTGTCGCGCAGTTCGCGGGGTAATTCGAGATATAACCCCGACCACCGTGGTCGGCTGCGAGGTGGAACACACGGTCGATGCCTTCAGTCGCCTCGTCGGCAAATTGGCGGTGCTTGAGATTGCCGCTGGCGACCTCAATCTCGTCACGCACCGCGGCGAGGTTCTCATCGGTGCCGCTAGAGAAGTCGTCGGCGACCCTGACGTCCGCATCGCGCTCGACGAGATTCTCCACGAGATGTGAGCCGATGAACGAAGCGCCGCCGGTCACGAGGACGCGCTCGCCGTCGAAGCTCATTAGGCACCACCCGCGTTGACTGCGGCCCCTTCGGCATCGAGCTCCTCGGCCGCCCAGTCGTACACCTCACGCAATCCGTCCTCAAGTCGGACCGATGGCTCCCAGTCGAGTTCGTTCTTCATCTTCGTGTCATCAGCGGCGTACTTATCGGTACCCGTCGGTTTCGAGAGGTCGTGTTCGATGGTGATGTCCTTGCCAGAAAGGTTAATGATGGTTTCGGCAAGTTCGTTGATCGAGACCACCTCATCGCCGTTCCCAAGATTGATTGGTTCGCCGTCGGCTTTCTTTTCGATGGTCCGGACCATGCCTTCCACGAGGTCGGTGACATAGATGAATCCTCGCTGCTGGGTGCCGTCACCGAACAGTTCGATGGATCCGCCAGCAGGTTCTTCGATGACTTTCCGACACAGCGATGGGATAACGTGGCTGCTGTCGGGATCGAGGCTCTCTCGCGGCCCGTAACAGTTGAAGATTCGGACCATTGCCGTGTCGAGGTCACAATCATCGTGATAAGCCTGACACGCGACTTCGCCGACGACTTTCGCCCACCCGTAGGTGCTGTGAGGGTCTGCAGGAATTGCCTGATTCTCACTGAAGCGGTTCAGGTCGTCGTGTTCCTGACGATAGATGCAGGCACTAGACGCGAACAGGAAGCGATCCACGTCATTAATTCGGGCGGCCTCGAGCATATGCTGGTTCATCAGCACGCTGGGTGTGAGCCCGCCGATATTTTCGCGTTTTATGTAGTGAATTCCGCCGACGCTCGCAGCGAGGTGGAAGACGTGGTCCACTCCTTCGGTCGCCTTGATACAACCCTTGTGAGTCGTCAAGTCAACCGGGCGAATTTCCACGTCATCAAGAAGATGTTCGACATTCCCTGGGGACCCGCGGGAAAAATTGTCGGCTATGACAACGTTACATCCTATCTCAAGAAGGTATTCGGTGAGGTGACTTCCAATGAAGCCCGCTCCTCCGGTTACGAGTACTGTCTCATCGTTTCGTATCATATATATGCGCCAGAGTTGGTAGAACATATATGTATTGACATCCTTCTGCTGTGGCGGATCCGACATAGTAAGGCTTGTTGCGTTTTGATGCGCCAAGTATGAAAGAACGGTAGCCAGTAACGATTCTCAACGGGTATTCTAAAAGACGGTTCATTGGCCAGCTTCTCACCTATCCTCTGGACAATCTGGTTAATTTGCTTAATATTCAATTGTATTAATCAATCTGAATTGTTCTGAGATTGTTTACTTCGCTACTCGATGTAGCACAGACACGTGGACGTCAGCATCACGCGGTGCCTGCCGATCCACGAACCTAGAATATTGACACAAACCTCCACTGCCAACGAACGCTGAGTTATCGGCTGGAGGAAAATCGAATCTCCACTATCTAAACGGGAGACTGCGCCGAAATAAGGGGGCGGCCGACCGACGACACGCGCTGGGGTATCCCTCGCACCTTGCCGGCTCCCCCGCCCGCTGGCGTAGGTTCGCAGAGATGACAACCGATAATCCAAAACCTCGAACTCATCGCACCACCGAAAGCAGTAGACTTCTACCTCGCACAACGCAAAGACGACGCTTCTGAGAGAACCAGGCAGGCCCACAGATACCGCCTCAAGCACTTCATCCGCTGGTGTGGACAGGAAAACCCCACTGACCTCACTCTGGTCGGATGCGTCCGAAGTAGGACGAGCAACGCGGTGGCCAGACCTATGCGGAAATGACCATACGGAAGGTCTATCAAACTAACAGTAACCCCTTCGGAGGGAGTTACGTGGGGGTCGGACAGCTGTTCGAGAGTGTTGGTTTCCATCAGCATCACCTGTGTTATTTTGCCGGTCGCCAAGCGAGTACACGAGGTGTTTCCGATATACGTGATAAATCGGTGAATTTCCTCACTACGCCATATGACAATCTGACTTCTATCGATTATTTAAATCAGCAGTGAGATATCTTTGCTATGAGCGCAATCACCAGAGGTATCCGGTTATTAAAACAGGACGGGCTAATTGTCACTGCAAAAAAAAACTGCGAGACATGCGACGACCAAAGAGCCACTGACCACACTCTTAGATGTTGTAGCCGCGAAGTCGGTGAGTCCTGAAGGCTGGTATAAAGTAACCCCCACTGACGACTGCACCTTTGAATTCTACTCCCACGGAAAAGGACGCTTCCAGCGAGCGCGTATACGGGGGAAACTTGAGCAGGATGTGATGAGGGAATTAAATAATCGGGTATCGAAAGGGATGCACGTTTGGGATGTAGGGGCGGCTTGGGGGTATTTTACACAGGCAATAGTATCAATGGGTGCTTCGGTTACGGCATTTGAAATTGACTCCGATAGGTGTGATATCATATCAGAGGCGGCGGAGCGAAACGGCTGGAAAGACCGTGTCACTGCTATTGATGGTGCTGTGGGTGACGATATTGTTCTTGATAACTATCCAAGCCCCGATGTGGTCAAAATGGACATTGAAGGGTGGGAATATGAGGCCATCAAAGGTGCGAGAGAAACATTATCAGCAGGCCCTACTTGGATTGTTGAGGTTCACGAGCCAGAAATAACCAGTGACGGGATTCCAGCACGGCCTGGTGAACGAATGGAATCCTTGTTCCAAGAGCACGGATACAACGTTACGTATTTAAAAGAACGTAGTGCAACAAACTATCATATCGTAGCAGAGAAAATTTAGCCAGACAGTAGAACAATCAAATCATCTCAACTGTTTTAAAGATATTCCTCTTGATCAAGGCCGTCCCCACGGACCACCGAACGCATATGTCTGGTTGCAAATAAGGTATATTTTCGAAAGCGGGGTACCCGCCTTCTGTGGATAAGTTCGTTGTGTTCATAAAGAGAAAACATGCCACTCAATGCCTTTACATTCGACTGAAAACAGTACGCACTATCGTGCGAAAGAGTCTAGTTTTCCCGAGATCACCAGCGTCCGGATAGGACCGATGAACATGGGCGTGAGCCTCTCATTACCGATGAGCAGGGCCGGTTGACGATAACGACGATGCGAGAGACGGTCTATACGGTCACTTGTCCTGCCACTACGGAGAGCATTGTCCCCACGACAGACGGGAGAGCGATTGCAGAGCGACGGAGTACGGCTATCGGAACAAGTGCCCGCCGGGCGTTAGCCCCCACTCCATCCGGAGGGGATGAATCACTCATTTCCTGACTGAAGATCCCCGAAGAAGTCGTCTCGGGCCGCATGAACGTCTCCGGACACCCTCTACAAGCACTACGATAAGCGTGACCAGGAGGAGAAGATTGAGCAGCAGCGAGACTACGTCAACGGTATCCAATAGCGTAACTGAAATTTGATTACCGAGGAGGTACATCTGTTAAAGAGGATGTACACTCTCCGCGATTTGAAACGGGCTGTATCCGACCCACGAGTTTTAGCTATCGAATTCAACCGGGTTTTCCACGACGGGTTTCGCCATCGGTCTCCACCGTACAACCAGAACGGAGTAGATATTCCGTCTGCGGATTGGGATAATTTATTGATTTTAGATGCGTGCCGATATGATACATTTAAATCACACGCTGATGACTTGCCGGGAAAACTGACTGCCGTAGAATCAAGAGGGTCAGCAACTCGCCAGTTCTTAAATGCTAATTTCAGCCAAAGAGACATGACTGACACAGTGTATGTTACTGCTAATCCAAATCTCTACAAAGCTGAGATGGAAAAAAGCGGAGAGGGTACGATTGGTGTTGAGTTTTATAAAGAAGTGAATGTATGGAGGAATGGATGGCACGAAGAGTACCGAACTGTAATGCCTGAGAAGGTGACAGAAGCCACACTCGAAGCCGCCGAAAATCACCCTAACAAGCGACTATTGGTACATTATCTTCAACCTCATGCACCATATATTGGGCCAACTGGGATTGAGAATTTTCCCACTTCATACTTGAACTTTTGGGGGAAGTTTCAGGAAGGCATAGTTGACGTAGATATGGAAACGGTCAGGAAAGCGTATCGAGAGAATTTGGAATTGGTATTGCCCTATGTTAAAGAAGTCATGGAAAGAATGGAGGGAAAAACAATAGTCACCTCTGATCATGGTGAACTTTTCGGTGAGCGTGATAGTCCCATACCGATAAAACGGTATGGACATCCCAATATGAACACACATATTCCAGAATTAGTGACTGTTCCATGGCTTGTATCACAAAACGGAGAGAGAAGAAAGATAATAGCCGAAGAACCAATTAATCAAACGACAAGCCATCCCGAAGCAGGGGAAAGTGTCGAACAACGACTTGAAGATCTCGGCTATGCCCAGTAGAGAGATTGTTTGATCTCATCAAACTCTCAATCTCTCCACCTCCTCTCAGCGGATTCGGAAGTTGTCGAGCGAGATATATCTGCTTGTTCTCACGCAGCTCTGACTCACGTTCAGGGGGTGTAGATTCAATTGGGGGTTCGGGACTTGATTACGTCGATTTCTACGGTGCGGCGAGATTCATCATAATTGAGGTCATCGCTCAGTTCTTCCAAGGGTGGGGCTTCCGGGTATAGTCCAGCCCTCTCTTCGGATATCATCCCCAGCGTGCCGGCAGTCCAATTTTGGGAGTCGTTTTCGTCTCTCTCAAATCCGGATGATTCGACAGGGGAGCCGTCCTGTCTCTTGTTTGGCCTGCTTCGAGGTCGAGTAGCGTAGGGTATTCTTCAGCCTGCTCGAATCTCTCTCAGACTATTATCGAATACAGCAGGAGATGTCGCTTCCAAGAGAGCCAATGAAACATGGGGCAGGCCTCTCTTTGCCCCATCTTCCGAACGCTACGCTCGGACACTCCCAAGTGTGCGGCTATATTCCTCTGCGTCTACTCTTCGATTTCCTTCCCGTCCGGGCCGATATCGTACCACCGACGCCATACGAAAATTTTCCGCTCCCCGTCAGTCATCGACCCTGAGGCGGCGTTCAGAATACTGCTCCTTCCCTCTGTCTGAGTGTTACCGTTTGAGCCTGATATGCCAGGCGTAGGTGTTCTTATTGTTTGCTGGTGAGGATGATAGCGAACTCTCAAAACAGTCATGACCTGACGGAGTTTTTTATAATGTACCTAGAGACTCTCCAGGCCACTTCCAGCCACCTTGAGCCTTCAATCGACTGACCTCGTCTCGACCATAGCGCCAACCCAGGACCGAAATCAATTCATAAAGCAGGGTATGAAGTCCGCCCTCACCGTTTACGACTGTTCCTATCGATTACCTGGCGTATATTTATTTGCCTATCTTAGCGAAGATGTATATCATACAGTTTATTCGGGTGCAGCAGTAGGATAGTTATATGGCAGGTTCGGACGCTGAGACCTCTGTGACTATCGTTTCTCAATTTTTCCATCCTGATACCTCTGCGAACGCTGGGATACTTACGGAACTCGCGACAGGGCTTGCAGCACGAGGAATTGACGTTGATGTAATTACGGCACAACCGTCGTATACAGACGAAGACCGCGCGTCGACAGAGCCGACGACAGAGAAGTATGAGGGGGTTCACGTTCGGCGGCTGCCTGCAACTCGATTCGACCGAAATCAAGGTATCGCATTTCGGATGGCCAACGAGGTGAGCTTCTTCATTGTAGCATTCTGCTACCTGCTCGGTCGTCGTGTTCGTGGCACTGAGACACTGCTGCTCCCTACCTCCCCGACTTTCTTGCCGATACTTGGGTGGCTCCTACGGCCGCTCGGATATCAGTCTGTCCCGGTCGTCATGGATCTTTACCCAGACATGGCAGTCCAACTTGGGTTCCTCTCAGAGAACAGCGCTGCCTATCAGATCTGGGACTGGCTCAATAGCCGCACCTATCCCAGCGCAGCGCGGGTCGTGACCATCGGCGAGACGATGAAGACCACGCTTCGGGAGAAGTACGGCGATAGCTGTGAAATTACCGTTATCCACAATTGGGCGGATGGCGAATTCATTAAACCACAACCGAAAGCTGAGAATCCGTTCGTACAAGAACATGGGTTTCTGGGTGAGTTGACAGTTCTATACTCAGGCAATCTTGGGCAACACCACGACCTTGAGAGTCTGCTTGAGGCGGCGACGGTACTTGAGACGGAGAAATTGCCCACGCACCCTCACTTCGTGTTTATTGGTGAAGGAGGTAAGAAGCCGAAACTCGAAGCGACCGCAGCCGAACGAGAACTGGGTACCGTTTCGTTCCTTCCGTACCAGCCAGTAGACACGCTTCCGGACTCGCTTACTTCCGGTGATATCGCCGTAGTGACGATGGAACGAGGCGTTGAAGGGCTGTGTGTCTCGAGCAAGTTCTACACAGCGCTTGCCAGTGGATCGGCCGTCCTCGCAATTTCAAGTGCCGAAGCAGAGATTGGTAGTGTGGTCGAACGCACCGGATGCGGAATTCGGGTCGATCCGAACGCTCCTAAACAAATCGCAGATGCAATTCGTCAGTGGTCTCAAAACCCAGATGAGGTGGCAGAGATGGGAAATCGTGCTCGTAAAGTATTCGAGGAGGAGTTCACGAAAGACCACGCGATTTCCGAGTACGAGCGTCTCGTGCGATCTCTCAATTCAGGATGAATAAACGCCTACCTATTCCGTTTTAGTCTTTCTGCCTGCTATTTGTCCAAGCCATCACACGGGTAACCCGACACTCTGCTGCAATAAATGAACTGGAGCACTCCTACCGAACAGTCTTGAGTCGCACCAAGTGCGTCTACAATGACTGTGTGCAGCTATCTATGCCGGATCTAGTTCTATTCAAGCACCACAAGTTGCTCAATAACGCTCCGAACAACACTGATACAAACCATATGACGGAGATCGGCACGATGCAACTTGCCCAGCCATTAGTATACCACACCTGCGTACCACTGTTTTACCAAGCGGAAACTACTCGTAGCTGAGGTATGTATGGGCCGCTAACTGATGGTTATTCTCGTAACCGGTGGTGGCGGGTTCATCGGGTCTCATCTGATTGAGTACCTACTTGGAGAGACCGATGAGTCAATCGTTGCTTTCGATAATTTCTCCACCGGGTCAAGATTCAATCTTGACGATGTAAGTTCTAGTCGAGTCGAAATCAAAACCGCTGATATCCGAGATGCTGACGCCGTCGAAGATGCGGTTCGGGATGCAACTAGTGTTTATCATCTCGCCGCAGCTGTCGGTGTAAAACGAGTCGTTGAAAATCCACTTGCGGCACTCAAGACGAACCTTCGCGGTACAGAAAACGTGCTTGAGGCAGCGACTATGGACGAAACCCCCGTCTTTGTGGCCTCTTCGTCCGAAGTGTATGGAAAGAGTGAGTCATTACCGTTCAGTGAAACTGATGACCGAGTCCTCGGGCCGACCCACATCCCTCGGTGGGGATATGCTGCGGCCAAGGCTACGGACGAATTTCTGGCACTCTCCTACCAACAAGAACATAACCTTCCCGTCGTCATTGGCCGTTACTTCAATATCGTAGGACCGCGCCAGACTGGTGAGTACGGGATGGTTATCCCAACGTTCGTTGACCAGGCCCTCGCAAATGAACCGATCACCGTGTACGGGGACGGAACACAGTCTCGGAGCTTTACTCACGTCCACGATGCAGTGGAGATGACGTACGAACTTCTCCAGACCCCTGCCGCTGATGGTGAGGTATTCAATATCGGTGCGCCGGACCCGATCACAATCAACGAGCTCGCTAACCGAATAATTGACCTCGCAGGATCGGATTCATCCATCTCTTACGTCCCGTTCGAAGAAGTGTACGGCGACGACTTTGAAGAACCCGACCGACGTGAACCCGACGTAACAAAGCTTCGTGAAACGATTGGTACAGCGCCTACGACCGATTTAGATCGGATACTCGAAGACGTGATTTCCGAAAGGCGGGATAATGAAGGGCTAACAGCATGAGTGGGATGTCGTTGCACGCACGACTCGATAACCGGGAGGCTGTTGTCGGTGTCATCGGTCTCGGGTATGTTGGCCTACCATTGAGCTTAGCTTTGACAGACGCCGGTTTTGACGTCCGCGGCTTCGATATCGATGCGTTTCGGGTCGAGCAGCTCCAAGATGGCGGGAGCTACGTCGACGATGTTTCGAACGAGACACTCTCTCGTGGCCTTGACCTTGGGTTCATGCCTGCAGCGGAGCCGCATGCTGTCGCCAACTGCGATGTGTATATCGTAGCTGTTCCAACGGATATGACTGAAGGGGAGCCAGACATGTCTGCCGTCGAAGCCGCCTCAGAGACTGTTGCGACACAGGCCGCTGACAAAGAAACGCTCGTCGTCGTCAGCAGCACCGTCTATCCCGGTGCAACCAACGAGGTCGTCGAGCCGATCGTCGCCGCGAACAGAACCACACCGATCCACCTCGCGATGGTCCCCGAGCGACTGAATCCCGGCGGCGACCACGACTTCGCCGACATACCCCTCGTCGTCGGTGCCGACACTGAGCCTGCGCGAGGAGCGGCCAAAACCCTGTTCGACACCGTCGTCACTGAAACCCATCCGGTCGAGTCAACTGAAACGGCCGAGCTGACGAAGACGCTTGAAAACACCTACCGGATGGTCAATATCGCCCTCGTGAACGAACTCATCACGCTGGCCGAGGGGCTCGACGCAGACGTTTGGGAAGCGATTGACGCCGCTGCCACCAAGCCGTTCGGGTTCCAAGCGTTCCGACCCGGTCCCGGCGTCGGGGGACACTGCATTCCAATCGACCCGCAGTTCCTCTCGTGGCGGGCTCGGGATATTGGTACGGACGTCTCGTTCCTCGACGACGCCCACCAGATCAACGAGCGGATGCCCGACTTCGTCGCCGACCGTCTCGAGACACTGCTCCGAGCGCGTGGTGTCGCTCTTGACGAGGCCACAATCGTTGCACTCGGTGGGGCGTATAAACCAAATGTCGGTGACACGAGAAACTCCCCCGCACTCCGCGTGGTCGAGACGCTCCCCGAGGCGACCGACGTGACGGTCGTCGATCCACACACGGAAGCCGCAAACGTCGCCCGTCGACTCGTTCAGTCACCTGTGGACGTCGACATCGAGGCTGCGGATGCCGTGGTGCTGCTCGTCGATCACGATGCCTTCGATTTGCGTGCCATCGGCGACCGGGCCGACTTCGTGTTCGACACGCGGAACACGATGCCAGACGACGTCAGCGCCAGCGTGGTCGCCCTCGGTGAACTCACCGACGAGGTGGAAACGAAACGACGTCAGGACGTGTCGCTGTAACGACGCTGTCTCAGTTCATTACTCCTGCTCGTCGTCTCGGTCAGTTGCAAGCGACAGCACATCCACCACTACCTGCCAGACCTGCCGCACGACGATCTTCAAATCGTACGAGAAGGACTGGTTGCGGATATACTGCAGGTCGTAATGGATCTTCGCACGTGGGTCTTGACTGTTGGCTCCGTTGATTTGGGCAAGTCCCGTCAGTCCGGGTTTGACGAACCAACGCTGGCGCCACTGGTCCGCCTCGGCTTCCAATTCATCCTCGATCCCGGTCTGTGCGGGCCGGGGACCAACGACGCTCATATCGCCGACGAGAATCGCCCACAACTGCGGGATTTCGTCGAGATGCGTCGTCCGAAGGAACTCACCGAGTGGCGTTTTGCGATTCCCGTCGAACGTCGTCCCGACATCCCCTTCACCGGTGGGGTCGGGCTTCAGTGTGCGGAACTTGTGGACGGTGAATGTCTCGCCGAAGAGGTACGTCCGCTTCTGGCTGAACAAGATTGGCCCGTTCCCCTCCAAGACGATTGCGGCAGCAATCACAAAAATAATCGGGGCCAACAGGAGCAACGCCGTGCCAGCGAACAGCACGTCGAATCCTCGCTTGATGATGTGGTCTTGGATATCCCACGGCTCGATTTCGACATCGACAAGCGGAGCAGTCGGCTCGTCGGCTGTCAGAACATCATCGGCATGTTCACGGTGAACTTTCGTCGTGACACCATGCTCGTGGCATGCGTCGATAGCGCCAAAGAACTCCTCACGATCGGCCCGCTGAAACGCCAACACGACCGTGTCGATGTCATTATCGACTAACACTTCCTCGAGCCGTGACAGCCCCCCGAGCCGTTCGAGCGGCAATGAGCCGTGTTTGCCGCCGTCCATCACCACCGGCGCCGACATCTCCGCCTTTGTCGCAACTGCAGGCGACACGTAGCCGACAATCGGGAGTTCGGTCGTCTCAATGATTTTTCGCATGGTGTCGAGATCGTCGCCAACAATGAGCGCTCGCGAGCCATCGTCGCTCGGTCGCCGGCGGATTGCGACGAACCACGCGGGTAGCACTCCAAGGAGGAGTGGCGTGATGAGCACGACGGTCAGCCGTGGCAGCCGATACGTGTAGTCGAAATACCCGATTGCTGAGAGCGTGACGATTGCCACGAGCGTCCGCCGCTGGACGACAGCAATAGTATCCAAGATTCGTCGTGGTCGCGGCTTGTACAACGGAATAAACATCACGCCGAATACGACGACGGTGAGCAGAACTTCGAAAAACAGCTCAGATCCGGCTGCCGAGTCTGCAGGGAGGCGGTTGACTATCGGGACGAATCCAATAAGTGATTGAACCGCGGAGTGATTTGCGATCAAGATCGCGGCTGCAACAAGCAGGATGACACCGCCAACGGCGGTTACTCGATACCGCTTCCCTGATACCATTAGTTTGATTCTGTGTGCGTTGGAGAATAAATGATGCTACTTGTTCTCAGTTGGTGATGTGACCGCGTTTTCGCGGATGACTTCAGTACAGGAATAAATACAATTTCCGCACAGGTCGTTGGGATTGTTGTCGTGATGCCGCTGGTTGTGCTCGTGTCACTCAATGGTGCGGTGCTGTACGCGGACCCATCTTTGTCGTGTTAGGGACGAGATGGCCAATTTCACTCTCCCCTCTTCAGGAACCTACTCGCTCACCGCTTCGGCGGCCAAATCCGGATCGACATCTCCCTGCAGTCGCCGCTCGGCTTCATCACGATCCTCCGGATATCCGATATCAAGCCGCCAGCCGTCCATTCTTACTGCGTCGATCGTCCGTCCCGACTGAATCAGCAGGTCGACTGCGTCAGACAACTCGTACTCCCTACGATCAGAGGGCTGGACGAGATGACACGCGTGGAAAATGGCCGGCGAGAAGGTGTAGAAGCCGGTCATCACGAGGTTCGTCGGCGGGTCGTCGGGCTTCTCGACGACCTCTGTAATTTCCCCGTAGTCGTTCGTGTCACAGACGCCGTACCGTGACGCCTCCTCGTAGGGCACCTCCTCAACCAGAAAGGCCGCGTCCGCCCGCTCCTCGCGCTGCCGTTCGACCACGTCGCCAAGATTCGCCTCGAAGACGTTGTCGCCGAGCATCAGCATGAATGGCCCGTCGATATGCTCCTCGACGGTCAACAGCGCATGCGCCAGTCCAAGCGGCTCGCGCTGGTGACAGTACGTGATCGGAATCCCCTCGTACTCGTCGCCGTAGTGGGTGATGATGGCCTCCTTCTTGTAGCCGACGACGATGTACAGGTCGTCAGCACCCAATTCGACGAGCTGGTCGAGACAGTGCGTGAGGATCGGCTCGCCGGCGACCTCGACGAGTGCCTTTGGCTTGTCTTCGGTCAACGGCCGAAGCCGAGTTCCTTCTCCGGCGGCGAGAACGACTGCTTGCATTACGCATACCGTCCGCCGAAGCAGGTAAATAACTTTTCAGGGCGAACGGCTCAAGGCGACCACTCCTCAATGGAAGCTATGCACGCGAGCGTTCTCGGCAGCGGCTACGTCGGCGCCACCCTCGCCGCCTGCCTTGCGGACCTCGGCCACGACGTGACCGCCGTCGACATCGATAAGACGGTCGTCGAGCGGCTCAACGCCGGCGACCCGCCCATCGCTGAGCCCGGGCTCGATGAACTCTACTCTAAACACGTCGGCGACCGACTCCGCGCGACGACTGACTACGACGCCGTCCTCGACACGGACCTGACCTTCCTCACGGTCCAGACGCCCGCCCGCGAGGACGGCAGCATCGACCTGTCGGTCGTGCTCGCGGCCGCCGAACAGCTCGGCGAGACGCTCGCTGCCAAGGACGACTACCATCTCGTCGTCGTCAAATCGACGGTCATCCCCGGCATGGTCGAAGAGGAGGTCGTCCCCGCCATCGAGGCCGCCTCCGGGAAACGCGAAGGCGAAGGGTTCGACGTTGCGGTGAACCCCGAGTTCCAATCGCAGGGCAGCGCCGTCGAGGATTTCATGCAACCGGACAAGATCGTCCTCGGGACGGACGGGGACAACGGCCCGGACCGCGCCCTCGCACGCCTCCACGAGGTGTACGAACCGCTCGTCGAGCGGAGCGGTGCGCCCATCGTCGAGACCGGACGCCGCGAGGCGGCGATGATCAAGTACGCCAACAACGTCTTCCTCGCGTCGAAGATCAGCCTCATCAACGAGATCGGCAACGTCTGCAAGGAGTACGACGTCGACGCCTACGAGGTCGCCGATGCCATCGGCCTCGACGAGCGCATCGGTGCGCAGTTCCTCCGGTCGGGCGCTGGCTTCGGTGGAAGCTGTTTCGAGAAGGATACGAAGGCGCTCATCGCCGCGGCCCGCGCCGCTGACTACGAGCCCGAACTGCTCGATGCGGTTCTCGGCGTCAACGAGACCCAGCCTCGCCGAATGCTCGAACTCCTCGACGACCATGTCGATGTCGCGGGCAAGCGCGCAGCCGTGCTCGGCCTCGCGTTCAAATCCGGGACGGATGACACCCGCGGCACCCGCGCGTTCCCGGTTATCGATGGGCTGCTCGACCGCGGTGCAGAGGTCGTCGCCTACGACCCCGTCGCCATCGAGAATACCCGCGAGCAGTACCCCGATATCGAGTACGCCGACAGCGCCGCGGCCGCGCTCGACGGTGCTTCAGGAGCGCTCGTCGTCACAGATTGGGACGAGTTCGCGGCGCTCGACGAGGAGTTCACGACGATGGCCGAGCCCGTCGTCATCGATGGCCGGCGAATCATCGAACCGACGGACGATATCGTCTATGAAGGGTTGACCTGGTAAACGGCCGAGAGGTTCTCGCAATCGAGGAGGCTGCTGTTAGCCTAACAGCCTGCTGTCCCGCGACGGAACCTGTGTCCAACACGGCGAAGGCGTCACTCCACGTCCGTCAATACACGCCCTAATGCGAGCTCTCTGGCAGTATCACGACTTGTTGGCTCCGTCGCCGTGATCTCGATTTCCGACACCCATTTCACGCTTTCCCAACAGTCGGCACCGCCGTCGGTCGGCACTAGCCGGGCTGGCCCACCATGCTCGACGGACAGCGGTTCCCCGTCGAGGTCAAACGCGAGCAGCGCATCGCGAGCACGGTCGATGGAAAACGCACTCGCATAATCGCCGTCCATCGCGTGGACGAGCACGTACGCAGCCTCAGCCGCGGGCCGCGCCTGCGCCAGCACCGCCCCGAGTCGAACGCCGCGCCACGACAGGTCCTCGGCGCGCCAGCCCTCGACACACGCGAAGTCATCGGTAACGCCCATCTCGGGCAGCGTGCGCAGTTCCGCCCCCGTGAGCCGGAGCGGCTCTGCGACCGCGCCGGTCACGCGGAGGCACCACTCGTCGGGATTCACCCCGTCCGGCACCGGATGCGAGTCGAGTCCAGCCATGAGTGACGATATAGCGGGTGGGGGATCGCCGCGCCCACGAGTACGTCGCGGCCCCTCGTACTTTCAATCTACTTCCGAACGGGTTCGTGTCGCCGTGCTCCTGCCGTGTATTGCCACGCGTGTGTCACGGACGGCGGTTCGTCCGAGTCGTCCGTCGGTGCCACACCCAGGATGGAAACCGGCCTCATCCACTGCGGATAGATGTTCCTACCACCGTTTGCCGACAGACAGAAACGCAAGCGCACCAGTCGAAAGCTGTTGGTCAGTTCTCGGACTCGTCGGTCTCCTGTGCCACCAGATCGCGTATCCGGTCGAAGTGACTGCTGATGCGCTCTGGCATCGACTCGAACTCTTCGTCGCTCACAGGTCGCTCCTGTCTTTCACTCCGTGCCATATCTTGAACCGCTTGATGAGAGCTTCGACGTCATTCCCGTGCGTACTCGATGTCGAGCGCGAGGTCCGCCTCCGTGTAGTGTCGCTCCACCTCGCGGTAGCCGAGCAGCCGGTGAAACGCTGCCTTCGAGAGTCCGGCCAGTTCCCGCGCCTTCCCGAAGGATAGGTACCCTTCACGGTACAGCGATACGGCGAGTTCCTTCCGGACGACCGATTCACGATCCTCCGGTGGGGCCGCAATCGCATCCAGCACGTCGGGTGGGAGATCGATGCTGCTCATACTGATGTGTTGGATGGCACACCACTTAGTAACGATGCCCGGATTCCTCTTGCCCGGTCACAGCGGGGAAGCCACAAATCCCACGGCCTCCATCTCATCTGAGTAATTTCGACGAGCTGCCGATCTCCGTTGCCAAATACAGATTCCGGGACCACGGCGTCTAGACACGATCACAGTCCACCTTGCGAGTACCCGACGTCGAGCACGAGACGAGACGTCCGAGCAGGTTACGGCTCCGATGCGTGAAGATCCTCGACACCAACCTCTGAAGCTGAGCTGCCGTTCCGAATCATGGTATTATAGCCTATTTTCCTATATATTGAAGTAGGTGGGTATCGTATTCGTTAGCGAGGATGGCCGATGGTGATGTCAAAACAGACGAGGAATACACCTTCGCGGACGGGAGGGCGATTCGGCTGTTCGCCGTCGAGAGCAGTGAGTACCCGGGCGGTGTTAACTATCGGTTCCACTACTACAACCGACGAACGGGAGAATCGTTCCTCCGATACGATAACGCTCGAGTACCCACACACGGGGCAGGCTACCACCACCGGCACGAATGGGTTGATGGTGAAGAATCCGTCGAGGAGACCGAGTTCGTCGACTACGCCACCCACCTATCACGGTTTCAGCAGGAGGTAACCAACTATGACCACTGAGACAGAATCACACGAGCTTCCGGCGGACGTGTCGTTTCCGAAGACACTGCGGATTACGGTCGAGGACGTCGACGCGATGTTCGACCGAGCGCGTGGCGACGCAGCCGGCGACGGCGTCGCCGACGAAGCCGTCCGGTCGTTCGCGAGCGTCGCGGACATCCGCAGTCTTCTCACAGACCGCCGGCTCGAGGTACTGCGCGCCATCATGGACGAGCCGCCCGAGAGTATCACCGCGCTCGCGGAACGTCTCGAGCGGAACTACGCTGACGTTCACGGGGACGTGCAAGTGCTCGCCAACCATCATATCGTCTACTTTGAGACCGAGGGCCGGTCGAAGCGGCCGGTGGTTCCGTACGAGCGAGTGCACCTCGATATTGAAGTCGCGGGTGGGTCGAAGCGCGGGACCGCGCCTGCGTGAATCGTCGTAGGATACCATCATCGGAAAGCTGACAGCTCCGCTCCCCGCACTGATTCTCCGTAATTCTGTGGAGCCGGGGCTTGTCCACTACGTGCTGGTGCCATCGTCGTATACGGAACGGACGTGTCTCAGTACGTCTCAACTGAGACGCCGAGCGTCTCGAAGTCATCTACGTTGTCTGTGAGTACTGCATCGTCGAGCACATCGGCCATCGCGGCGATGTATGCGTCGTTCGGACCGACGCCGGCAGTGCCACCGTCGCGGTCATCCGCAGGTGCGAGCAGTCGCCCGGCGACGCGGGCGATCTCCTCATCGACGTCGATACGGGGGTATCCCAGCAGCCGGTTCCGAACGTCCTGTTCGGTCGTGTCGCTCCGAACCGTGAAGACCCCGTAGTACACTTCCGCGACGACGGGCGTCGGCAGCCACTGCATCTCGCCGCGCTCGACGAGCTCCGCTCCCTTTGCGAACGCGTCCGGGTCCTCGGCCATCAGATCGAACAGATACGAGGCGTCGATGATCATTCGCCAGCGTCGTCAACGGCGTCTCGAGCGTCGTCGAGCCGGTCACGGTCGCGTTCCCGCAGCGAATCGACTGCCTCCTTCGCGTCGGCTGCCTCCTGTTCCGTCAGGAGCCCCGCGACGTCGTCGGGATGCGGGCCACGGGTCATCCGCCGGAGCGTCTCTTCCATCGTCTCGCCGCTTCGCTTGTGTGCGCGCAGCCACTCGTGGTACTCCTCGGACACGCGAATCGTTTTGACCATAGCGTATATTCGGATATATGAGGTTTGAGTTTTGTGGTTGCGCTACACAGGCTCGTTCTACAGAGAAAGCAAGGCGAGTGCCTCGGGGCTTGACCCCGAGGCGGTTCACCACCAGTTCGACGTGATCGACCTGCGCGAAGTTCGAAAGAACGGTCGTGTTCAGCACCATCGGGTTCGACGGCGTGCTCATTCGAGATTACGCGCGGCGTCGATTTCATCTCTGGCAGCATCCATATCTTCGGGGCCACGTCGTAGGTCAATACCCTCTTCTCGCAACATGTCACGCATCTCGAACGGGGTGACATAGAGCGAGCGGACGCTCACCCCTTCAGGGTGGGAGGATGTCACTCCATGAAATCGACAGGCTCCTCGTCGGCCACGTTCGACTCGGGATCGATGCCGAGTTCACGGAGTTCGGCGTCGGTCGGTGGTCGCCCCTCGCCGTCGTGGCCAGCGAGCGCGTCATCGAGCATCTCTAATGCTGCTTCACGGGACCGACCCTGACTGGCGACGCCCGTGGCGAGGTCGGTGGCGACCCACAAGTCGCCCTCTCGCTCCAGCCGAATCTGCGTCGCACCCATAGCAAAAACGGCGCGTTGCGTCGACAAATACCTTGACCCCCGAGACTCCTGCAAGTCGTTGCGTCCGTGTACTGCAGTCGGGCTGTGCAGATATCGTGCGATGCTCCTGCTGTCGCTCACACCCTTCGGTGAACGGGTGGACGTCCGCTCGCTACGTATCAGTATCTAGCCAGAAATCGCATCGCCGGTCAGCAGCCCCCGGATTTTCTCGACACGACGGTCGTAGCGGAGTGGTCGCCCCCGAGTGAACTCTTCGTAACCTCCACGAGGTGTTCACCAAACGGCTTTGAAGCGAGGCCACAAACACATACGTATGTCTCGGGAGCGCGACCACTCCAGAGAGGACACCGAGCCCAGCACGCCTGCTGACGTCCTCGGTATCTTCGAGGTCGTCGATGGGCCGGTCGTCACCTCCGGTGACGTCGCCGATACGCTCGACTGCTCTCGGGAAACGGCACGCCGGAAGCTTCGCAGCCTGGAGGATGCAGGACACGTTGCCAGTCGAAAGACCGCCGGACGGGTGGTGTGGTGGCTCGTCGCCGACCACGAGCCCGTCCGAGCAATCTCCCCGGACGACCCGCTCTGGACGCTCTCTCCGGGCGCGTCTGGCGACTCCGATATCTCCGAGCGCGTCGACGAGGTCCTGTACGGTGACGAATCCGCATGATCGGTCCCGGTGCAATGTCACTTGTGGACCATACGACGGGCGTTCTCGCGGCTGAGCGAGATATCGAGCATATCTTCGCGTTCGACGGAAATTTTCGAACGCTTGGATTTACAGTTGTTCCAGCGGATGACGGTCTCCCTGCTGTTTGAGACTCTTCCACGACAGCCGCTGCTTCGAGCCGTTGCAAAACGTTCTCAACGCCGGGCTGATTGCACCCACCCGTGCATACTGCCGTCCGGGTAATCGGCGCCGTGCTTCTCCTCGCCGTCGTCGCCGGCGCCGGCGTCCACTACGACGTCGTTGAACCGACCCAGTGGCCGTACCCGTCCAACGACGACCTCGCCGAGGCATACGACTCAGCCGTCGGCGAACGGGCCCTCCTCTTTGGTGAAGTCCAGTCCGTAGACGCCACGGACGACACGGCCGTCATCACCGTCGAACACAGCACCGGCGAGTTCGACATGCGCGTCACGAACATCGAGGCAACCGTCGACCCCGGCGGCACGATCCAGGTGTACGGCACCCTCCAGCCCGAGTACACCATCGCGGCCCAATCGACCGTCGTCGTCAACCCCGCCGGCTCGTCGAAGACGTACAAGTACGCCGTCTCAGCGCTCGGCGCCATGCTCATCCTCGTGGCGTTCTTCCGCCAGTGGCGGGTCGACAGAGACGCACTTGGCTTCGTCCCGCGGGGTGACTGAGATGGCGGACCTCCTCTCGCACGTCCTCATCGCGTACGCCCTTCTCACCGTCACGAGCTGGCTCATCGAGCCACTCACACAACGCTGGGTCGCCGTCGGCATGGGTGGCGCCGCTATTCCGGACCTCGTCAAGCTTGACCTGGTCCTCGACGACCGCCTCATCGAACAAACGCTGAACGTTCCCTTCGCGTACGCGCCGGTCAGCTCGCTCGCGGGCGTCCTGCTCATCGCCGGCGTCATCACGCTGCTGTTCACCCACAAGCGCCGCCGTGTGTACACACTGCTCGTCGCCGGCGGCACGCTCTCGCTCGTCGTCGACGGCCTGCGCGCCTATGCGGACGGTCACGCGAGCTTCTGGCTGTATCCGCTGTGGTGGCGCCCACCGACGCCGAGCCTCTACGTCACGTCGGACCCGCGTGTGCTCGCGGGGACGCTCGTAGTTGCCGCGGCGGTCGCGCTGGTAGACCGGTATTTCGTCGACACGACGGCGACGTGAGCCACCCGATTTCCCGTAACAAGGCGATGTCAATCGATTGATTTCATAAAAAAGTGCCTGTCCACGGGGGAGCGGCCCGTAGTAGCAATCGCAGTGTAGCTCGTGTTGATCTTCCGCGAAGACGCCGACCGACCAGCGAGCGCGTGGTTGTCTTGAGCGGGAGCACCGAGTCACGATGCTTGTCGTAGCATAGTTCACTACCAAAAGACTATTTTCCTCCAAATGCGACATATACGTATGGCTGACACGGGTGACCTGGATCCGTTTGAGGACATCAATCAAGCGGTGAGAGACGAGTGGAAGGCGGAAACGACCCCGTATGAGCGCGTTCGGGCGGTCATCAGTCGGACCTACACGCCGACCGGTGTAGAGACGCTCGCAACCGATGCCTGTACGTCGCCGAAGACTGCTCGGAAACATCTCACCGCGTTGGTCGACGATGGGTTCGTCGACACGGAACCTGGAGCACACGGGGCGACGCTGTACTACCGGTCGACTGAATCACTCGTCGTCGAACAGGCAGCAGCGATCCTCTCCGAGCTCTCACCCGAGGAGTTGCGTGACCGGATAACTGACCTGCGCGAACAGGTCGTGGACTTTCAGCAGACGTACGGTGTTGAATCCCCCGAGGAGTTGACTGTCGAACGAACGAACGAGGTACTTGACCGATCCGAACGGGAGAGAGCAATCCCCGATGACGAGACGCTCCGCGAGTGGCAGACAACACGGCGGAACTTGGCGTTCGCCAACGCTGCACTCTCGATAGCGAACGCCCGGAAGTTCGTCGAGCCCGGTGCACAGTCGACTGATGGGACAGCATCCCCTCCGTAGCTGATGGCTGGATCGCAGGGAGAGGCCCATTCCCTACGTGGCCCGAGCGACCGACCAACGCTGCTCGCAATTCGTGACTTGTTCAACAGCGAGGAGCCGTTAGCGACCGCAGCAGTCGATGATATACTGAATCCGGATGTAGTGAACGTTCAGTACTCCGATGGTCTGTTAGCAGCCGAGTGGTCACGGATCGATGTTCAGTGGACAACACGGGACGACTACAAGTACCACTACACAGACGCTGCGGATGTGAACGTTCGTTGGGGCAAGCATCCACACAACGGTGACTACGTCCATGTGCCAGGACTTGAGCACTATCACCCGCCGCCTGACGCATCCTCGAATCCCTCCGATGTCGAAGATTCGTGCATCAACCAACGACCCGAAACCCTTGCCACACGGGCTGTTATCAAACTCTGGCGAACGGCCTATCACGCTCAATCGCTTGACCCTCTCAACGCGGGCAAAAATCCGCCGTGACGCGAGACTGAAGCGCTGTCGCCCGTCTCGTGGAGCTGGCCGGAGTAGGACGCCACAAAGAGAGACACACCATGCCCACGCTCACAATCCCTGTCGGTGAACGCGACCGACTCGATCAGCGCACACGCAACCGCAGCAAGGCCGCGCAGGCCGGTGAGGACCTCGACGACGCTCAGCCGGTGGTAAATATCGGCTCGTATGCTGAGCTCAGTCGGCTCCTCGGCCCGAAGAACCTCGAGCTGTTGGAGGCGATCGCCGCCCATGAACCTGAGAGTATCCGGGGAACCGCCGACCTGGTCGACCGGGATTACAAGCAGGTTCATCGGAGTCTCTCCCAACTCGCGGACATCGACCACTGAGTTGTGGGCCTATGGCCACGGAGCCGCAGCGAACGTGCCGCGTGCCCCAACCGGACGTGCTTAGAGGGGCCGGCGCCAAGGGCCGCCACGTCTATGGCCATGTCCGTAGAATTCATCTCCGTCGCCGCGGTCGCGGAGAACGGCGTCATCGGTCGGGACGGCGAGCTCCCGTGGCCGAGCATTCCGGCCGACAAACGACAGTACCGGAACCGGATCGCCGACTGGCCCGTGGTCCTCGGCCGCCGGACGTTCGACTCGATGCGCGACGACCTGCCCGGAACGGCACAGGTCGTGTTGAGCCGGTCGCAGTCCGACTTCGACGTTCCCTCTGCCCATCACGCGTCGGATGTCGATGATGCGATCGAGGCCGTCGAAGCGCTCGGCTTCGACCGCGCGTACGTCATCGGCGGCGCCGCCATCTACGAGCTGTTCCAGCCCGTCGTCGACCGGATGATCCTCAGCCGGGTGCCGGGCGAGTACGAGGGCGACACGTACTTCCCGGAGTGGGACACCGATGATTGGCAACTCGTCGAACGAACCCCCTACGACGAATTCACGCTCGAGGAGTGGGTGCGCGACGAGAACTAACCGTCTTCATCCTGTCAGCGGCTCCCATCCCACCCGAAAGGTTTCATTCGTGGGTTGAGACGTTCGGACCGATGTCGCCCTCCCCGCCGTTCATCGACACCGCGACCGGCTCGCTAGACACCGACCAGATCAAAAACGAGGCGTTCCCGCTTGCGGGGCTCGTCGCGCTATTCGGCGGCCTCGCGTTGATCCCGTACGTGTTCGCGTTCTTCTTCGGCGCCTCCGGATTGGGCGTTCTCTTCTCGATCATCGGGCAGTTCATCCTCGCCGTCGGCGCCGGCGTGGTGCTGATCTACGCCGTTGCGCGTGGAATTCAACTGGCCGACGCTGCCTGACATAGTGCGAGCGGAGGCCCACTCCTTCTGGGGTGGGAGGAAGTCAATCGGGGCGCAGATTCCTGCCTGCGTGACGCCGCCATCTATTTATATGTCGTTGCACAAAATCAGATAGTATCTGAAATGGCGAAACAGGATATAACAGTCTGCATCGATGCGTACGCCGATCCGGAGACCGATGTCTTTCGTATCGGTGCCGCAGACGACATCCTTCGACTGCTCGCCGACGCCCACGATACGGAGTTTACGATCTCCGAACTCGTCGACGCGACGGGTGTCACCCGTTCGACGGTGTGGCGGGCTGTCGACCTCCTCGACAGTATCGGGGCCATCCGAATTCGAGAGACGCCGCAACGAAACCACATCGCGATCAACCCAGATCGACTCCAGAAAGACGACCCGATACTTGCTATTCCGCAGTCGGAGTTCCACGCGCCGATCCGGGCATTCGTTGACCGCGTGCAATCCACCCTCACTGACGCCGACGACGTCGACGACCTCCTCGGAATCGTTATTTTCGGGAGCGTCGCTCGGGGCGAGGCTGACCGCCAGAGTGACATCGATTGTTTTGTCGTCGTCGATGGCGACCGGACGACAGCCCGCCGGCAGATTACCGATGTCGTTGCTGATCTCCAGTCTGACCGCTTCGACGGTGACCGATTCGCGTTCGAGCCGTATGTTGAATCCGCCGAGAGTGCACGCAGAGCCGGGGCAAAACTTCGCGAAATCTTCGCCGAGGGCATTACGGTGTACGGCAGCGGCGACCTCGACTCGCTCCGAAAGGAGGTCATCACCGATGAGTAGTACGCGAATCGAGCAACTTATCGATACTGTGCAAGCCGCGTTCGACCGCCGCCCAACAGATATCGAAGCCGGACTTGCTGTCGAGGATGCCGCCCTCCTGCAGTTGCGGAAGGCCTGTCGCTTGCTGGCCGGCGCCGAAGCACTGCAGGATGCCAGCTACTACACACTCGTCATCGAAGCGTCGTTCGTCGCCATCGAACGAACCGTAGAATTCCGGCTCCTCGAACGCGGCACGATGCAGCCGGACGATCTCCCCGGCACACATCCCGGTGTCTACGGGGCAACAGCGACCGGTGTGTTCGGCAAATCGATGGCGGCTGATCTCGCAGATCTCTGGCGTGACCACCGGGCAAAAACGTACTATCAGGATGGACTCGCCTCAGCAGCGCGTGCTGAATCGATGTACGAGCTCGCCACCGAGATTCATGCATACGTTACCGGGCGGTCTCGACAGGGGCACGAGTGTCTCTGCGGGGAGACAACGTAGCGAACGCGTTTCTAACAACAAAAGGGGTAACCGACTCGTAGTAACACACACGAACTGGAACGAAGGTCCCCGGTAGTACCGCCACCCGACCGTTTTTGTTCGCACTCTCCGTCCCCGGTCAGCATGGACCGCTGGGCCGACAGCCCCGTCTCGCTCTCGGAGCGCCAGCGGCTGGTCCGTCGGAGCATCCGAGACATCTGCGAGGGCTACGACCGCGCGTACTGGCGCCGCAAGGCCGACGACGGCGAGTACCCTCACGAGTTCGTCGACGACCTCGCCGCCGACGGCTGGATGGGGCTGCTCATCCCGGAAGCGTACGGCGGCGCCGGCTTCGACACGCCGGAAGCGGTCGTGATGATGGAGGAGATCGCGGCGAGCGGCGGCGGCTTCAGCGCCGCCCAGGCGATCCACGGCGGCATCTACAACTCCGTCCCGCTCGTCGAGTACGGCAGCGAGGCGCTGAAGACGGAGCTACTCCCGAAGCTCGCCTCGGGCGAGCAGTCGGTGCAGGCGTTCTGCCTGACGGAGCCGAACGCCGGCTCGGACTCGACGGCGATCGAGACGACGGCCGAGCAGGAGGGCGACGAGTGGGTCGTCAACGGCCAGAAGATCTGGATTTCACGCGTCGATGTCAGCGACTACGCCGTTCTCGTCGCCCGGACGACTCCAAAGGAGGCGGTCGAGAAGAGGACCCGCGGTATCTCGATGTTCCTCGTCGACCTCGATGACGCGGTCGAGCAGGGCGGGCTCACCTACGAGTCCATCCCCAAGAGCGCGAGCGAGTTCGTCCACTCCTACCAAGTATGGTTCGACGACCTGCGACTCCCGGAGTCGGCGCTCATCGGCGAGGAGGGGGCGGGGTTCTATCAGGTGCTCGACGGGCTCAACGAGGAGCGGCTCGTCATCGCGGCCGAAGCTATCGGTCTCGGCGAGCTCGCTATCGAGCGCGGGGTCGCGTACGCGAACGAGCGTGAGGTGTTCGGGCGCCAGATCGGCCAGAACCAGGCCATCCAGCATCCGCTCGCGGAGGCGTACGCGCACGTGCAGGCCGCGAAGACGATGGTGTACGCAGCGGCCGATGCGGTCGCCGCGGGCGACACTGAGATGGTCGGCGCGTGGGCCAACATGGCGAAGTTCCTCGCGGCGACGGCCGCCTTTGAGGCCGCCGACGCGGCCGTCCAGACGCACGGCGGCTTCGGCGTCGCGACCGAGTACGACGTCGAGCGCTACCTCCGCGAGGCACGCCTCACCCGGCTCGTCCCGATCACACAACAGCTCGCGCTCAACTACGTCGGCGAGACCGTCCTCGGGCTACCGCGCTCGTACTAACCGCTGTCCGGGTTCGCAGCGATCGACTATTCGGATGAGAGAACACTTATTGATATACCGACGTAAAGCATGAGTATAGCAT
>Ga0207771_100123_pt1 | contig 56215 bp, 48 predicted proteins | sample A23M2SouthBayCA_2_FD_187731 | JGI IMG/M metagenome (GOLD analysis project Ga0207771, IMG submission 187731) | Aerobic enrichment media microbial communities from Eden Landing Ponds, California, USA - A23 M2 (2) (SPAdes) | ecosystem: Environmental > Aquatic > Marine > Unclassified | place... | reverse complement strand
TCGCTCCCGGGGAGACAGAAGACAGGGACGCCCTCGCTGACGCCGCCAGTGGCCCGCGAGCCCATCGCTCGGGTGCCGATTTCCTCGTAGGAGAGGATCCGGAACAGTTCCCCGAAGCCGGGGAGGTGCTTGTCGAAGAGCGGCTTTACCGCCTCGACGGTGACGTCGTCGGGCGTGACGCCGGTCCCGCCGGTCGTGACGACGACGTCGACGTCCTCGCGGCCAGTCAGTGCCAACACTGCGCGCTGGACGCCGTCGAGGTCGTCCGCGACCAGGTCCCGTGCGACGACCGAGTGGCCCTCGCCCTCGACGAGTTCCTGGGCGGCGTCGCCGCTCGGGTCGTCGTCGAGCGAGCGTGACGAGGACACCGTGACGACCGCCACGCCGAGGTGCTCGACGTCCGCGTGGTGGTGGTCGTCGTGACTGTGTCCGTGTTCGTCGTCGTGACTGTGTCCGTGTTCGTCGTCGTGGCTGTGGCCGTGCTCGTGCTCCTCGTGACTGTGATCGTGGTCGTGCTCTTCGTGGGCGTAGCCGTCGTGGTCTTCGACACTGTCTTTGGATTCGGCTTCAGCTTCGTCCGCAGTCGACTCCTCTCCGTCCGTCACCACCTGGTCGGTTTCTTCAGTGGCCGCTGTGTCCGTGTCGGTTGCGTCCACCTCTGTGGCTTCTGTTTCGGTCGGTTCCGTCTCGGCCGCTTGCGTCTCGTCCGACTCGGCCGCCTCAGCGTCGGCACCGGATTTTTCGTCGTCCTCCTCGGTGTCGTCATCGTCGTCGCTGGAGAGGCCGCGCGTCGTGTCCCGGGATTGAAAATCGACCATGCACGACGTTGCGGACGGCCGCACAAAAACGTGTGCGACGGGTGGTCACGGTGGCGAACGCGCCCGCGAGGAGAGCCGGATGTTACGCCGAGAGCGTCTCGACGACGTTGTCGACGCCGCCTTCGACGTCGCGGTCCGTGAGGAACGTGACGACGGCGTCTTTGAGTTCGGCGATGCGTTCGGGCGGGACGGCGAGACCGTGACACATCGACGGGAGCATGGTCGCGCCGCGACTGAACTCGCTGTGTAACTCACGGCTCAGCGGGTGGATACCGTCGACGTCGACGTCGCTTCGGGGCGGGATCGAGCCGCTGATCGTGTTGTACCGCTCGTTGGCCCCGGCAGAGGCGAGATACTCGAGGAACGCCTCGACTCCCTCGTCGCCGGCGGTGTCCGCCGACGCGATGAACGCGTTCGTATTGACGAGATGGGCGTCGCCGGTGCCGGGGAAAGAGATGCAGTCCCAGTCGCGGCCGTACTCGAGATCGGGCTGGGAACCCATGTGGCCGGTCGTCCAGGAGCCGTTGTTGATACAGGCTGTCTCGCCGTCGGAGAAGCCGGTGTCCATGTCGCTGGAATCCATGAATTCGATGTTCTCGGGTCCGGCCTCGATGAGCGCGTCCAGTGTCTCGAAAGCCTCCCAGAGGAGTCCGCGCTGTCTGGCGGCGTCCCCGTCGACGGCGGCCTGGTAGCTGGTCGGATCTCCGTGGGCCAGGAAGAGCGTCTCCCACAGCTGGAGGAGCCCGTAGGGGTTGCGACCGAAGACCGCGTAGGGGTTCTCGCGGTGCTCGGCGAGTGCGGGCAACACCTCGACGAGTTCTCGGGGTCCTCGCAGCCGGGTGGGGTCGATGCCGGCCGCCTCGAAGGCGTGGAGATCGACGTAGAGATTGCTGATGCGAGCGAGATCGAGCGGGATCGCGTGGTACTCCCCGTCGAAGCGTGCGGCCGCTGCCATCCCGTCGAAGTAGACCCGTTCCAGCCCGTTTTCCTCCCAGATATCGGTGATGTTGGCCGTCGCGCCGGCCTCGACGGTCGGCCGCAGGTTCGCCCCCGGCCACTCGTCCCACACGTCCGGCGGGTCCTCTTTGAGGATCCGACTCTTGACCATCAGCCGCAGGGAGTTTATCGCCGTCTGTTCCTCCGCGAACCGCACGTTCGGGTTCCGGTCCTGATACTCCGAGAGGAGCGTCTCCATCGCCTCCTTCTCGGTCCCCCACACGAAGTGGTGGTGGATGTCGATCTCGTGGCTCGAACCGGCCACGGCGCCTCGGGACATACTCTCTATTCGCTCGGGTCCGGTCTTGAATCTGCCGCGCGATTATCCGAAATGAGAACAACTGGGTCGATTTCTGGGGTGAGCGGCCGGCATGGCGAGCGGGGCAGACGGACAGGTGGGCTTTCGCCATCGTTTTGCGGGACCGCTGCTACGACTCGGATATGCAGGCAGTCCAGTTCACGGACCACGGCGGACCGGACGTCGTCGAGTACGGCACTGTCCCGGACCCCGAACCCGGTCCCGGTGAGGTCCTCGTCGACGTCAAGGCGGGCGCGCTCAACCACCTCGACGTCTGGACACGCAACGGGCTCCCGGGAATCGACCTCGAACTCCCGCACGTCCCGGGCAGCGAGTACTCATGACGCCCGATACCGGCGAAACGGGGACTGAAGGCTGGCGTACCGGCACGGGCGAAGACGGCGCCCCAGAGACCGGCGACCCGGCCACCGGATCGGGGTCGAGCGCCCCGGCGGCCGTCGAATCTCGGGCCGGCGAGGGACTCGGCTGGCGGGGCTGGATACTCGTCGGGTGGCTAGTCGTCGCGATGGTGGTCGTTCCCTGGAGCCTGGTCTTCCTGCCGGAGTTCCAGGGGGTCGTCGAGTCGATCGGGCTGGGGCTGCGCGACGCCTACCTCGTCTTGCCGATGGTGCCCGCGCTGGGACTGGGCGCCCTGGCGGTCTGGGCGGCGGTGCGCTCCAGACAGTCCGGCTGACCGACAGGCGTTCGGACACTGTCACCGATTCCGAGTCCTCTCCAAGTATCACGAACGGTGACTGGGGACGAACATTTATTCGAGAGAGTGAGAAACGCTCCGGGGAGCGATGGCCCTCCCGCCGCACACACCGCTGGTCTTTCTCGCAGCAGTGGTGGCCAGCGGCGTCGCGCTCTTCGCGTATTTCTTTCGGGATACACACGGTGCCCGCTATCTGGCCCTGCTCATGGCGGCCGTGAGCGTCTGGGCGTTCGCCGAGGGCATGGCGCTCGCGAGTCCGCCACTCGACGGGAAGACCGTCTGGACGAAGGTCGCCTGGAGCGTCTCCGGGCTCGTTCCGGTCGCGTGGCTGGGGACGGTACTGGCTCACGCCGACCGCGACTGGCGACTCGATGCCCGGCGAGTGGGTGCCTTGCTCGTCGAACCGCTGGCGTTTCTCGGACTCGTCTGGACGAACGACGGTCACTCGCTCGTCTGGACGGACTTCTCGACCGACGTGGTCGGGGGGTACGTCGTCCTCACGAGGGAGTTCGGTCTCGCGTTCTGGGCCCACACCGCCTACTGCTATCTCGTCGTCGCGGTCGGCTGTGTCGTCCTCGTCGAACTCAACTTCCGGGCGAACCGTCGCTTTCGGTGGCAGAACACTGCTCTCCTCCTCGCTGCCTGTGTTCCCCTGCTGGCGAACGCCGCCTCCGTATTCAAACTCGTCGGCCCCCAGTACGACCTCACTGCCATCGGGTTCGTGGTCACCGGCGTCGCCGTCGCGGTCGGACTCTTCCGCAAGGACTTACTCGCAGTCGCGCCCGCGACCCGGAAACTCGGCCGTGAGACGGTCGTCACCGACATGGACGACGAGGTGATCATCCTCGACGACGCGGACCAGGTCGTCGACCTGAACCCCGCGGCCGAACGGCTACTGGGTACGACCACCGACGAGGCGGTCGGCGAACCGCTCGACTCGGTCCACCCGTCGCTGGGTGGGGCCGTCGCGGACCGCGCTACGGGACAGACGGAACTCGAACTCGAAATCGACCGGATGGGGGGAATCAGGTACTACGACGCTCGCGTGTCGACACTCGGGGGGACCTACGGCGCTGCCAGTGGTCGGGTGGTGAGTCTGCGTGACGTGACCGACCGCCGCCAGCGCGAGCAGCGCCTGGACGTGCTCAATCGACTACTCCGGCACAATCTCCGCAACGAGATGAACGTCGTCGGCGGCAACGTCGAACTGCTCGCCGAGGAACTCGACGTCGCGGACCCGGCCATCCGGCAGCGACTGGATTACATCGAGGAGACTATCGAAACCATGGTCGAACGCGGCGAGAAAATCGGTCGCCTCTCGCGTGACTTAGACGACGACGGCGCCGAGCGGGTCCCGCTCGCACCGACAGTACAGGACGCCGTCTCACGCGTCCGCGAGCGCGACCCCGGCGCGACCGTCACCGTCGACGTCCCCGACGGACTCGTGGTCGCGGGCGGTCGGTCGCTCGAACTCGCCGTGCGGGAACTCGTCGAGAACGCGATCGAACACACCGACGGCGACGCGGTCGTCGACGTATCGGCCACCGAGACGGGTCGCGACACCGGAGCAGCGCCGGACGGCGGAACGGATACAGGGTCCAGGCCGAGGGAGGGCTACGTCGAACTCCGGGTGGCCGACGACGGGCCGGGTATCGCTCGACAGGAGCGTGCGGTCATCGAGAAGGGGCGAGAGACGGCACTCGAACACGGCAGCGGCGTCGGGCTCTGGCTGGTCGTCTGGGCGGTCCGCGAGTACGGCGGCACGGTCTCTTTCGCCGACCGCGACGACGGGACGACCGTCCTCGTCCGGTTGCCGGGCGAGCGCACGACCGAGTCGGCCGGGACGTCGGATCCCGCCGGATCGGTGCCCCGACAGTAGCACACTGGGCGATCAGCGACAGTCCGCGCCGGTCACTCCCGGTCAGCGTCGGTCCTCGAAGTCGCGTCGCATCGCGATCTCGAACCAGGGACAGAGCCGCAACTGGCGGTACCAGCGCGGGTTCTGGTGGAGTCGCTCGTAAGGCACCCACATCAGGCCGGCGACCTCTTCGGGGTCGGGGTCGAGCGTCCGGTCGTACAGCGTCGCCTGGAGGACGGCACAGACCTCGTGTTCGACGCCCTCGTCGTAGTAGTAGCGCTTGTACTCGAAGCGGTCCGTGACACGGAGGTCCTCGTACTGGTCGGGCGTGACGCCCAGTTCCTCTTCGAGGCGTTCCCGGGTCGCCTCCTCCTGACTCTGGCCCTGGATCGGGTGTGAGGCGACGGTGCCGTCCCAGAAGGTGTCCCAGAGGCGTTTCTTCGGACTGCGCTGGGCGAGCAGGATGTTGTCCTCCTGGTCGAAGAGCAGGGTGGTAAAAGCGCGGTGGCGCGTCCCGTCACCGGTGTGGGCGTCGAGGCGGTTTTCCAGCCCCTGCTCGTTGTCGTCGCCGTCGACCAGAACGACGGACTGTGCGGCGTTATCGTGTTGCTCGTCGGCCGCCGCTTCCCCCGGGGCGGAGTCGGCCGAACCGGCGTCGTCAGTACTCATACCACGCCTATCGGAGAGGCTCCTCATACCGTCTTCGACTCACGGCGTCACCGTTTCCGACCGACTGCCGGCCGTCGTCCGGAACGACCGCTCGGTCCGACAGACATCGGTTCCGCCGGGCACGGGTCGACACTGACCCTGCGCTACCCCCGTGAGTAGCGTACCAACAGCGGGGAGAAGACTGAAGTGGGCATAAGAGATCCGTCTGAACACATGGTCGACCGTCGGGTCGTCAGGGAAGCCTACGACGAGATGGCCGAAGCCTACGCTGACCGAGCGGGTTCCGACTCGTCCATCGAGCCAGCCGAACCAGTGCGTCGGTTCCGGGACGAACTCGGCCCGGAGGACAAACTGCTGGACGCTGGCTGTGGACCGGGTGGGACGACACTGCAGGTGGCTGGAGAGGCCGGTGTCGGTCTCGACCTCTCCCGTAAGCAGTTATCGCTGGCACAGGGAACAGTCACGGCGGACCTCGTTCAGGGAGACATGACGACGCTTCCGTTCACCACCGACTCTTTCGATGCCATCACTGCGATGTACTCGTTGATCCACGTCCCGCTAGCTGACCATCAGACCGTCCTCGCGGAGTTCGCACGAGTACTCCGGCCCGGTGGGGCGTTGCTGGTCACCGAAGGGGGGACGGAGTGGACCGGGTCGAACCCCGACTGGCTCGACAGCGGGACGGAGATGCACTGGTCGATGGCAGGCGCCGAAGCCACCGAGGAAAGCCTCCGGGCCTGCGGGTTCGAACTACGAGGAGTGTGGGACGTACCTGACCCGACTACCGACGACGGGACGAAGCCGTTCTTCCTCGCCGACCTCCCGTGACTACTCAGGCCCCCGGCAGGCGTCACTTCCGAGTGTGCTACCCCGACGAGTATCTCCCCTGTGACGGTGAGACCGCGGGACGAAGAGCGAGTAGACAGTCGCCGTCGCTTATCCGACTCGTTCGTCCAGAATCAGCCGCGTCTTCGTACTCACGACCTCGTCGAGTTCGCGCGTTTGCGTGATGAGTTCGTTGACCCGCTCGGTGTCCTGGGCGTCGACGACGAAGACGATATCCTCCTCGCCCGAGACCTGCCAGACGAAGTCGACCTCGGGCCACTCGACGACGCGGTCGCTGATGTCGTGGGTGTCGACGCTGACGTCGACGCCGACCTCGATCATCGCCTTGACGTTGCCCGTCCGCGTCGCCACGGTAAAGCGCTCGATGACGCCGTCCTCGACCAGCTGCTCGACGCGGTTTCGCACTGTCCCCTCGGAGGTGCCCACCCTGTCTGCGATCTCCGTGTACGGCGTCCGGGCGTCACGACGCAGTATCTGGAGGATCGCCTCGTCGAGGTCGTCCATCTGATACCCCGAGTTCCAGCGGTGCCTACTTGAGGATTACGAATTTCGTAACCACGCTTCGAAAGCAAGGCTTATGACCCGGCCTCCTATACGCATCTCGTAATGACGGACGCATACGTCGCGGTCGAAGGCGGGCGCGTCATCGAGGCGCGCTGTCGCTCGCCGGGGACGACACCTGGCGAACTGGTCTTCACGACGGCCTACACGGGCTACGAGGAGAGTCTCACCGACCCCTCCTACGAAGAACAGATACTCACGTTCTCGTATCCCCTGATCGGGAACTACGGCGTCCGCGAGGAGCGATTCGAGTCCGAGCGGGTCCAGCCCAACGGCGTCGTCGCTCGCGACCTGACCGACGACGTCGCCGAGTGGCTCCAGGCCGAGGACGTCCCCGCGGTCGACCATCTCGACACCCGCGACATCGTCACCGAGATCCGCGACTCGGGCGCGATGAAATGTGGGATCGCCGCCGGCGAGGACGTCACCGAACAGGACGCGCTCGACGCGCTCGCAGAGTGCAAACACATGTCCGATCACACGGACATCGGGTCGAAAGTCTCGGTCCCCGACGCCGCCACGTACAACGAGGACGGTGACGGGGCGACAGTGGCGCTGGTCGACTGCGGCGCGAAGGGCTCTATCATCGAGTCACTCGTCGAGCGTGACGCCGTCGTCCACCTGTTGCCCTACGACGCGACCGAGGACGACGTGGCGAGTTACGACCCCGACCTGCTCTTTATCTCGAACGGCCCGGGCGACCCGGAGAACTTCGAGCGGGCGAACGAACTGGTCGACAGCTACGTCGAGGAGTTGCCCATCGCGGGCATCTGCCTGGGGCAACAGGTCGTCGCGAGCGCCCTGGGCGGGGAGACCGAGAAGATGGAGTTCGGCCACCGCGGGGTCAACCAGCCGGTGCGTGACCTGCGGACGAACCAGGTCGTCATGACCACCCAGAACCACGGCTACACCGTCGCCGACCCCGGCGAGAACCTCGAGGTTACGCAGGTCAACGTCAACGACGAGACACCCGAAGGACTCGAAAACGACGACCTCGGCATCATCACGCGCCAGTACCATCCCGAAGCCAACCCCGGCCCTCACGACTCGCTGACGTTCTTCGACGACGTGCTCGCGCTCGCCGAAGAACGCTGAATCGACGGCCGGCCATTCTGCGAAATTCTATCAACTCGTCGTTGTATTTCGTGCACAGGATTTATTGTCACTGCGCCCCTCGGTAACACCGGACGTGGCACACACGGATGCGGCCGGGCAGGCGGGCCGGCCGACCACCGCGCTGCGTCCATCCCGACCCCGACCCCACCCTAACTCACCCTGATCCCGCCTTTTGGTTCCACGTCGTCTCGATAGTGCGTCCGAGTAGCGATTTCCCACTGACCTGCGTTCTGACCGTCCGGATAGTGACTTCACACCGACCTGAACCGGTCAGACGAGAGATGCTTTGATATGGGGGCGGGTGCAACCACCGGGAGAATGCGACGGTCGACGTGGACTGCGCTGCTCGAAACAGTGAGTGTGTTGCTCTCCGTGGCAGGGGCCGTACTGGTGCTGGTGGTGGCGTTCAGGGGGCACCTCGTTATCGGGTCGGACTCGCTCGGGGGTCCCGTCGTCGTCGAACTGGGGCTCCTGGCGGGGAGTGTCGTACTGTTCGTCCTCGCACGGCGTGTCAGTCCGGGACTAGTCGAGGAGCTGACACTCGACCCACACACACGCGTCGGCCGTCACGAACCCGACCCGTCCAAACTCGAACAGCTCGGCTACCGCGTCCCGCCCGAGACGGCAGGCGAGTCCCGCCGGTCTGTCGCCTACGAGGACGGGACGCTCTATCGGGTCTGTCCGGCCTGCGAGGCACGAAACGAGACCGACTTCGACTACTGCGGGCGCTGTTCGACGAAACTGGAACGGTAACCCTGGACAGCGGGGCCGTTCGGTGTTCCCGGGGACGGCCGGGTTCGTCCAGCAACTCCGGGAGGACGGGGGTCGTCCGATACCCTCGCAAGCCGATCTCGGTCAGGCGGGAGAGGGCGTCTGGACGGTCGAGAGGTACGCCGCGAGGTCGGTCGTCGAGATCATCCCGATGACGCCGTCCTCGTCGTCGACGACCGGGAGGTGGTGAAAGCCGTGCTCGAGCATCACGTCGGCGGCCTCCTGGATCGTCGTCTGTGCGTCCGTCGTGACGACGTCGGTCGTCATGTAGCGTTCGACGGTCGTCTTGGCTTTCGGCTTGCTCCGGGCGACGATGTCGACGAAATCAGTCGTCGTCAGGATGCCGAGGAGTCGCCCCTCGTCGTCGACGACGACCAGCGACCCCACACCATGTTCTTGCATCTGGCGTGCTGCCTCCTCGACGAGCGTGTCCGGTCCCACCGTTTGCAGATCCGAGTTCATCAGACGAGCGACGAAGATGTCGTCCATAGGGACCCAATCTCACCGGCCCCTCAAATAGCTACGTCCCTCGGCGAAACCGTGTGGTAGCGCGTTCCAGTCACCACTCGTCGACTGTGTCGGTACTGGGTTTCTGTTCCCGTTCGGTCTCCCGTAGACTCAGCGCTGCCGTCGGTCGCGGTCATCGGGGCCCTCGGACTGTCACGTCGTCTCTGGATCGTCCTGGGCGGACCCCGTCGAGACTCCGGGATGGTTCTCGGGCGAGACCGGTTGGCCGCGATAGGTGAGGCGGTTCGCGCCGTCGTCGACGGTCATCTCCTCGGGCGTCTCGCCGACGCGGTCGCGAACGAACTCAGCGGCCGATTCGAGCAACGAGCGTTCCGTCCCCCGGGGGACCCAGCAGTGATACCCACGTCGCGGCGTCCGCAGGACGAACCGGTGCGCTAACAGGCCTCGATGCGTGGACACTTCGGCGACCGACTCGTGCGGTATCTCGATCAGTTCGTCGTCGGTCGCTTGCCCGACGAGACAGAGCGTCCGACGACCGGTGACGAGGACCACGGTCCCCCGGTCGTCGGCCGGCGTGGTCGTGTTGCGCTTCGTCCCGAGTCCGACCCCTCGCTTCCGATTGGTCAGCGCGTATGCCGGTGCCTCGGTGTTCTCCAGATACGTCACGGGCGGGTCGTGGAGTCGTCCGTCGGGAAAAACGCCCTCCTGGTCAGCCAGGACGCCGACTGTCACCGACCGGTGGGGGGCCATCTCCGCCAGCGTCATCGCACGGTCCAATACCCGCTGGTCGGTCATCGGTACCCCCTGTCCGGCGGGTCGGACCTGCTGTCGTCTGCCATCGAGCGGGCGTTCCGACGCCCGGGTTATCAGGTCTCTTCTAATATTCCTACGGCTGTTTAACCGTCCTAGTACAGTACCCGGCGCTCCAGGGTCGAGCCGACAGTGCCGGAATCCCGAAAAACGACGAAGCGAACGAAACGCGTCTACGCAGTAGTCGGCGTCAGTTCCCCTTGGGCTGGCCCCAGTACTCGTCGCGCTTGCGGCGGCTGCCGACGGGCGCGACGTCGAGCGGTTCGTCGGCGGCTTCGATGGCTTCGAGGGCGGCCTTCGCACTCGGTAGCGTCGAGAAGTACGTCACTTCTTCCTCGACGGCGGTCTCCAGGGGCTCGCGCTGGCGCGAGACGATGATGTCGACCTCGCCCTCCTGGATGGCCTCGACGAATTTTTCCGTACTCTCGAAGTCGACGAGGTCGAAGTACTCGGCGTATCCCGCGACGAGTTCCTCGCCGGCCTCGGTGTCGGCGCCGGGGAACTCGCTCTCCGAGAGGTCGACCACGGCCGTCCCCTCCAGCGGGATGGCCTTGCCGACCGACATCTGGGCCTTCTGGTAGGCCTTGCCGAAGGTGTCTGCGGTGCCCATGACTTCGCCGGTGGATTTCATCTCCGGGCCCAGCCGCGGGTCCGACCCCGGCAGGCGGTCGAACGGCAGGACGACCTCCTTGATCGAGACCTGCTCGGGCACCTGCTCGTCGACGTCCAGGTCCGCGAGTTTCTCGCCGGCCATGACCTTCGCCGCGAGTTTGGCGATGGGGACGCCGGTCGCCTTCGAGACGTAGGGCACCGTCCGCGAGGAGCGCGGGTTCGCCTCTAGGACGTACACCTCGCCGTCGCGCACGGCCAGCTGGACGTTCAACAGCCCGACCGTATCGAGTGCGCGTGCGATGTCCTCGGCTACTTCCCTGACTTTGCGGTTGACGTCACGGCCGAGCGAGCGCGGCGGGATCATACAGGCCGAGTCGCCGGAGTGGACCCCTGCCGATTCGACGTGTTCCATGATGCCGCCGATGAGAACGTCCTCGCCGTCCGAGACGGCGTCGACGTCGAGTTCGACCGCGTCTTCGAGGAACTCGTCGACGAGGATCGGCTTGTCCGGGCTCACGCGGACCGCTTCCTCGATGTACTCCTTGAGGTCCTCGTCGCTGTAGACGATGTCCATCGCGCGCCCGCCGAGCACGTAGGACGGCCGGACGAGTACCGGATAGCCGATCTCGTGGGCCAGGTCCAGCGCTTCGCGTTCGCTCGTCGCCGACCCGCCCTCTGGCTGGGCGATGCCCAGGTCGTCCATCAGCCGGTTGAAGCGGTCGCGGTCCTCCGCCAGGTCCATCGCGTCGACGGACGTGCCCATGATCTCGCAGTCGAGCCCGCGGCGTTCGATCTCCGCTTCGAGCGGGTGGCCGATGTCCACCGACGTTTGCCCGCCGAACTGGACCATCACACCGTCGGCGCCGGTCTCCTCGACCACGTCCGCGACCTCCTCGGCCGTGATGGGCTCGAAGAACAGGCCGTCGGAGGTGTCGTAGTCCGTCGACACCGTCTCGGGGTTGTTGTTGACGACGTGGACGTCGATGCCCAGTTCCTCCATCGCGCGCACCGCGTGGACCGAACAGTAGTCGAACTCGACACCCTGGCCGATGCGGATCGGGCCGCCGCCGACGACGACGACCGACTCGGCCTCGCGGTCGACCTGGACCTCGTTGCGCCCGAGCCCCGAGATGGGGTCACGCGCCGAGTAGTAGTACGGCGTCGTCGCGCGGAACTCGCCGGCACAGGTGTCGACGAGTTTGAAATCGCGGTCGGAGGTCTGTGCGTCGACCTCGTCGACCGAGACGTCGCTGACCGTCTCCGTGCCGGCCGTACTCGCTTCTGATCGGGTCGTCTCTGCCGCCTCCGCTGTGTCCGCTGCCTCGCTGGCGTCGGGGTCGGCCAGTTCGCCGCCGTCCGCGGCCGCGTCGTCGACGGCCGGGATCCAGGAGGCGTGGGTGTCCTCGAAGTCACTGCCCGTCAGCGCCGAGATCTCGTGGTCGGTGAAGCCGACGTCGGCCGCGGCCTGGAACTCTCCCTCCCCCGCGGCGCGGGCGGCCTCGACGATGCGCTCGAAGCGTTCGAGGTACCACTCGCGGATCTCGGTGAGTTCGCGCAGTTCTTCGACCGAGTAGCCCCGGTCGAACGCCTCGAAGATGGCGTAGGGCCGGTCAGGTGAGGCCCGTTCGAGGTAGTAGTCTTCGAGTTCGTCGTTGAACACCTCGGCGAAGTCCACTGCCGGATCGTACTCCGAGGAGCGCAGCGCCTTCAGCAGTGACTCCTCGAACGTGCGCCCGATGGACATCGCTTCCCCGGTGGACTTCATCGCCGGGCCAATCTCGAAGTCGACGTCGGTGAACTTGTCCTTGGGCCAGCGTGGCACCTTCGTCACGACGTAGTCGATGGCGGGTTCGAAAGCCGCTGTCGTCTCGCCGGTGATCTCGTTTTCGATCTCGTGGAGGCGCTTGCCGAGTGCGACCTTCGCCGTCACGCGGGCGATGGGGTAGCCGGTCGCCTTCGAGGCCAGTGCCGAGGAACGGGAGACGCGCGGGTTGACTTCGACGACGCGGTACTCGCCGCCGGGGGTGCCGTCGTCGCGCCAGGCGAACTGGATGTTACACCCACCCTGGATCCCGAGGTTGCGGATCACCTTCAGCGCGGTGTCGCGCATCTCCTGGTGGCCGTCGTCTGGGATGACCTGCGAGGGCGTCACGACCGTGGACTCGCCCGTGTGGATGCCCATCGGGTCGAGGTTCTCCATGTTACAGATGATGATACAGGAGTCGTCGGCGTCCCGCATCACCTCGTACTCCAGTTCGATCCAGCCGTCGATGGACTCCGTGATCATGACGCGGTCGTCACGCGAGAGGCGCAGGCCACGCCGGACGGCCTCTTTGAGCTCGTCCATCTCGCCGATGACGCCCGACCCCGCACCCCCGAGCGTGTAGGTCGTCCGCATGATAACTGGGAGACCGCCGACGTCGGCGACCGCGTCCTCCACGTCGTCCATGCTGTCGATCGTCGTCGAGGACGGGACCGGTTCGCCGATGGACTCCATGCGCTGGCGGAACTGCTCGCGGTCCTCGGTCGCGTAGATCGTATCGAGGGGCGTCCCCATCACGTCGACGTCGTACTCCTCCAGGACGCCCTCCTCGGCAAGTTCGGCCGTGACGTTCAGTCCGGTCTGACCGCCCAGCCCCGCGATCACGCCGTCGGGGTTTTCCTGCCGGATTATCTCCGAGATGGCTTCGGTCGTGATAGGCTCGATGTAGACCGCGTCGGCCATCTCCGGGTCGGTCATGATAGTCGCAGGGTTCGAGTTCACCAGCACGACCCGGGCCCCTTCCTCCTGGAGCGCCCGGCAGGCCTGCGCGCCGGAGTAGTCGAACTCGGCTGCCTGTCCGATCTTGATCGGGCCGCTCCCGATCAGGAGTATCGTCCGGTCCTCGTTGTCCGTCATTACTCGGCCCGAGTCCGTACATCGTAATAAGCCCGGCGAAAGAATACGAACATCGAACCCGAATTTCGAAAATCGTAACGCTCGGTGGGTGGAGTACCACCCGGGGTAGCGGGGTGCCAGTTCGTGACGACGAGCGACGACCGAACCGTCTCGTGGTCGCCGTGACCGGGCTGGGAGAGGGTAGTCCTGCCGACGGAGAAACGGCGGTGTGATAAAACAGCGACGGAATCGACTCGCGAACCGTATCTAGCGGCCGCGAGCGCGACGGCCGACAGGGTCTTCGACGGAGCTAGTGATTTTCGTCGTCGAACCGATAGCGGTAGGGTTGTTCCCGGATGACTTCGACTTCGCCCGACTGTGCGTGGCGACCCAGGACGGTGGCGACCCGGTGTGCGCTGTCGAACTCCTCGCCGTGGTCTTCGAGTACGTCGAGGATCTCGCGGGCTGTCATCGGCTCTTCAGCGTCGGCTTCTCGCAGCACGGACCGGATGCGCTCGAACTCGCGCCGACGTATGCGCATACCTACACTCTAGGCCCGATCCCTCATTAAACGGCGTCAGACAGCCGTCAGACGGGTGATCTCGAAAAATCGCAAGAGGGCGCGGAGATTATATAGATCATCAAGTGTCTTACGATCCAATCCACTCACTGGTATCGACGTCGATAGTGTCGTGCGACACCAGGGACTCTGGGCTGGTGACATCGAGCGTACGTTCTCCTCGCCCTCGAGCAGATACAACCTAGCTGGTGTTCGCGTACACCTGCGCGGCCTGTTCGTCGGTCAGGGCGGTGTCGTAGATCCGCAGGTCCGCCAGTTTTCCGACCAGCAGGTCGTACCAGGTCGGATCCCCGGTCCCGTACCAGCTCCCGATAGTCTCGTGCGACCAGTACGCGGTCTGAGTGTCGTTGGAGCCGTCCATGTCGTCGTCGTGGAAGACCCGTTCGCCGTCGACGTGGAACGTCAGGTAGCTCTCGGGTTCGAAGGCGAGGACGAAGTGGTGCCACTCGCGGGTGGTGACGACGAGTTCGCCGCTCGTCCGCTCGCCCGTATCGTATCCGCCGGTGTAGAACCGGAATTCGACGTTGTCTCCCGACCCCGCAGGGACGGCAACGAAGTTGTACTCGTCGTCGTTGCGGAGCAGGTGGTGGATAGCCTCGCCTTCGTTGGGCCGTCCGCCGGTCTCCCGGTCGAAGTAGACCCAGCCGGTGACGGTGGACCCGCCGCTGTCGGGCGCGGCGATGCTCAGCTCCGCGTTCTCACCCTCGTCTATCATCAGGCCGACGTCACCGTCGAGCGCGACGGCGGGTCGCTCGTCGAACGTTCCGAACGATGGGTCCCCCAGGTCGGCCGTGACGTCGTTGTCGCCGGCCACGTCCGCCAGCCCCGATTCGAAGGGCCAGTGACTGATCAGAGCCTCTCGGGCGACGAATCCGCTCTCTTCCGGTTCGTCGTCCGGTTCCGGCGTCTCGGTCTCGGCCGGCGTGGGGGTCTCGTCGTCGCCTTTGACCTGTGCTTCGCGCTGGACGTCCGGATCACGTGGCGCGTAGTCCTCGCTGTCGATAACGCCGTCGCCGTCGCTGTCCTGTATCGAATCGTCACCGCCGCCGGTGAGACTGCCACACCCGGCGAGAGCTGATACGACCCCGAGTCCACCTACCCTGAGAAACTGTCTCCGGTCTGGATTGTCCATCGACGAGAGGATCGGATCTCGTGAGTCACTTATCCCTTTCGAGGGGGTCTCACGCGGGGACGTCGACAGGTCACTCGACCGCTTCACAGCGCGCTATCGTGCTCGGATTCGAGGTCGCGTTCGGCGCGGTACTGCTCGACGAACTCCTCGACGTCGAACTGGTCGAGAAAGCGGTCGAACTCGGTTTTGGCGTCTTCGTCCTCGGCGTGGCCGACCGCGTGGTCCATCAACTCGACGAGTAACTCGACGACGACCTCGTGGAGTCGCCGGGAGTCGAAGTCGGTCAGCCAGACCAGCGAGTAGCCCACGGAACCGTCCTCGGAGACGTCGTCGCTGACGGTCTTCTCGGGGAACTCCTCGCGGACGATCCCCATGACGTGGGCGGTCGTGAACTCCTCGAACTCGTCGGCGGTCTCGACCGTCTCGCGGAGCACGTCGGCGAGGAACTCCGGGACGAACCGTCCCAGCGGGTGGACGTCCATCACGACCGCGTGAGTCCCGCCACAGTCACACACGAAATCGCGCAACCCCAGGTCCAGGTCGTGGACGGTGACCGTCTCCCCACACGGGAGTTCGATGTCGTCGTCACCGCCAGGGACGCGCGGTTCTGCCATCGCCGAGTGTAACGGACTCGCTCGCTTAAAAGGCGCGGTAGCGGTTCGCCCCGGCGGTCACCGGGGATTGTGCCGGCGACCGCGTTTCGTGGTCTTTTTGCCGCATCCGGGGTATCGAGGCGTATGACAGACGCGCCGAACGTCGGCGAGTTGACACCACCGGACCGAACGCTGATGGGGCCCGGACCGAGTGACGTTCACCCCCGGGTCCTCCGGGCGATGAGCACGCCGCTCGTCGGTCATCTGGACCCCTCGTTCGTCGAGATCATGGACGAGGTGCAGGACCTGTTGCGCTACACGTTCCGGACGGAAAACCAGTGGACGATCCCCGTCTCGGGGACAGGGTCGGCCTCGATGGAGGCGGCCATCGGGAACGTGGTCGAACCCGGTGACACGATGCTCATCCCGACGAACGGCTACTTCGGCGGACGGATGGAGAGCATGGCCCGCCGGGCCGGCGGCGAGGTCGTCCACGTCGACGCACCCTGGGGCGAACCGCTCGACCCCGCGGCCGTCCAGGACGCCTTCGACGAACACCAGCCCGACGTCTTCGGCTTCGTCCACGCCGAGACGAGTACGGGTGTCCGCCAGCCCCAGGTGCCGGAACTGACGAGTATCGCCCACGACCACGACGCCTACGTTATCGCCGACTGTGTCACCTCGCTGGGCGGCGTCGAGTTACGGGTCGACGAGTGGGACATCGACGTCGCCTACTCGGGGCCACAGAAGTGTCTCTCCTGCCCGCCCGGCGCGAGTCCGCTCACGCTCAACGACCGCGCCATGGACAAGGTCCTCTCCCGGGAGACCGAGGCCCGGTCGTGGTATCTCGACCTCTCCCTGCTTGAGGGATACTGGGGCGAGGAACGCGCCTACCATCACACCGCGCCGATCACGAACGTCTACGCGCTGCGCGAGGCGCTGCGCCTCGTCGCCGAGGAGGGCATCGAGAGTCGCTGGGAGCGCCATCTCGACGTCGCGGGTGCGCTCAAGACCGGTCTGGAGGCGATGGGCCTGGAGATGAACGCTGCCGACGACTACTGGCTCCCCAGTCTCAACGCCGTGCGCGTCCCCGACGGCGTCGACGACGCTGCCGTCATCGACCACCTGCTCGACGAGTACGACCTGGAGATCGCCAGCGGCCTCGGTGACCTCTCGGGCGAGATCTGGCGGATCGGCTGTATGGGCCACTCTGCCACGCCGAAGAACGTGAGTTTCCTCATGGCCGCGCTGGGTGACGCGCTCTCGGCCCAGGACGCGGATGTCGACGTCGAGGCAGGACTCGCGGCGACGAGCGACGCGCTTGGGAACTGAGGTCGCGGACCGAATCGAGATTTTCCTCTCGAACTCGTCTCCTGAATCAGGGAACTGTCGCCGTGTAGAGGCCGTCCTCTGGCAGTGGATAACGGGAAAACGGGCCTGGACTCACCGAGACGCCGTACCCGGAGGCGGCGAGTCTGACGTCGTCCTGGAGGCGGCGAGTGTAGTCAGGACGCCGAGGCGGACCCGGACGTGTCGGGGGTCGTCTGGACGTCCAGGGCCTTGCGGACGATCTGAGAGAAGCTCATCGAGCAGACGAAATACCAGATGATCCACGCCCACATCGGGCCGATACGCTGGCTCCAGGTGGCGATCTCGCCGAAGAGCGGCAGGATCATCACGTGGTTGACGCCGGGGGGCGTCGTCATCGCGGGCGTCTGGACCATGTAGTAGATCCACAGGAACACGGGGATGTTGACGAGCATGATCCACACCATCGGGCGGAACTGCTCTTTGAACATGCCGAGCTGGTCGCCCATCGCCTCCATCTGTTCTTCCTGGATCTCGTCTAAGGCCTCGTCGTCGCCGCGCTCTTTGGCGTCCTTGCGCCGCTCCTGGATCTCCTGCATCCGGGCCTGGTACTCGCCCATCTTGTCCATGTCCATCAGCTTGCCCTGCAGGATGGCCGAGTTGACGCTCGTGAAGATGGCCAGGACGAGGATCATCATGTAGAAGGGCAGTGCCGACGCCAGCGGCCCCAGCGCGATGTCCAGGACGCCACCGATCGCGTCCCGGATCGGCGGCTGTGAGTAGCCCAGGAAGAGCAAGACCGTCCCGACGGCGGCGAGTTTGTCCCACTTCGACCAGCCGCCGTCGTCGTCCTCGTCGGTCCCGGTGTCTGTGTCGCTGCTGGAATCACTCGACGAGGAGGACCACGAGCCCGACTCGGCTTCGGACTCGCCGAGCGCCTCGCGGACGCCCTCGGGATCGTCGACGACGAACCCGTCACCGTCCACGTCGACGAGGATACCCTGTTCGATGAGCCGGCCCCACTCCCCGCTGGAGATGTCGTCGCTGACGTCGCTCCACGTGACGACCCCCTTCTCGTCGGCCACGTCGAGGACGTACGACATCGCGTCCGCCATCGCCTGGCTCTCCTCGGCCAGCGACTCTGCTTTCTTCGCGGTCCGTGCCATTACGATATCACTCGGCGCTCGTCCGTTATCAAGTTTTTACTTCACGCGTTCGAGCGGACCGCGTCGCGGACGTCGGCCCAGACCTCCTCGGGGGACTGGTTGCCGTCGATCTCGACGTAGCCGTCGTGGTCGGCGTAGCGCTCGAGGACCGGTTCCGTGTTGTCGTGGTAGACTTCGAGGCGCTCGCGGACGGTCTCCTCGGTGTCGTCCTCGCGCTGGATCAGTTCGCCGCCACACTTGTTACAGACGCCCTCTGCCTTGGGCGGGCTGTACTCGACGTGGAAGTTCGCGCCGCAGTCGTCACAGACGCGCCGGCCGGTGAGTCGGCCGACGAGTTCCTCTTCGGGGACCGTGAGAACGAGCACGACGTCCAGGTCCGTCATGTCTTCGAGGGCGGCGGCCTGGTCGCCGTTGCGCGGGTAACCGTCGAGGACGAACCCGTCTGCATCCGAGAGGGCTCCCTCGACCATCGCGTCGACGACCGCGTCCGGGACGAGTTCCCCGCGGTCCATGTACTCGCCGGGCGTGTCGTACTCCAGACCCAGGTCGCTGATGTCCTGGTCTTTGTTGTTACGCAGCGCATCGCCCGTCGTGACGTGTTCGACGTCGAACTCCGTCGCGAGGCGGTCGCTCTGTGTGCCCTTTCCCGCACCCGGCGGTCCGAGGATCAGGATCTTCGGGTCCATACCCCGGCTTTTGCGAGGGCCCGTTATGATTGTGGCGTTTGCACCCGCTCGAAGTGCGAACCGGCACGGGTCGCACCCGGCGCCACCCGATGCGAACCGTCACGGGTCGCACCCGACAACGACAACCCTCACGACCGCCAGTACGCCGGCGTCAGGAGGACGAGCACGGGAACGATCTCGATGCGGCCGACCCACATCAGGACGATAAACGCCATCCGCGTCGTCCGCGGGAAGAAGGCGTAATCCCCGTAGGGACCGGCGTCACCGAAGGCGGGGCCGATGTTGAGGAAGGTGGCCGCGGCCGCGCCCAGTGCCGTGAACTCGTCGACCGTGACGCCGGCCCGGGCGGCGTCGGTGACGACGAACACCGTCAGCAGGACGAAGACGACGACGCTCAACAGGACGTAGGCGTAGATGTCCTTGATGACCCCCTCGTCGACGACTCGCCCCGAGAGCCGGACCGGGCGGATCGCGTCCGGGTGGATCTCGGTGAAGAGATCCCGGCGGAAGGACTTGACGACGACGATCCACCGGAGCGTCTTGATCGAACAGGTCGTCGAGCCGGCCATCCCGCCCGAGAACATCGCCAGGAAGAGGACGTGCTTGGCGGCCGGCGACCACACGTTGAAATCGACGGTCGCGTACCCCGTCGTCGTCAGTATCGAGACGACCTGGAAGAGGGCGTGTCTGAGTGTGGGTTCGACGGCGGCGAACTGCCCGGAGACGAACAGGAACCCGGCAGTCAGCGCCGTCAGGAAGCAGACGACCCCGGCGTAGAAGCGAAACTCGTCGCTGTCGAGGAGTCGGGAGGGGTCGCCCTGCGTCAGGTAGTACAGGAGGACGAAGTTCGTCGCACCGGTGAACATGAAGGGGATCGTCACCCACTGGACCGCGGGGGAGAACGCGCCGAGACTCCCGGCACGCGGTGAAAACCCCGCCGTCGAGACGGCCGTGAACGCGTGGGCGACGGCGTCGAACAGCGTGACTTCGGATCCGAGCCCCAGAGCACCGAGCGCGAGCCACGAGAGGACCATCAGTCCCGTCAGCCCGGCGTAGATGCCCCCGAGGAGTCGGGCGGTCTGCTCGATGCTCGGGGTGAGTTTGTTGACGTCCTGGGTCTGTGACTCGGTCTCCATGAGCTGGGCGCCACCGACGGAGAGTTGCGAGAGCACCGCGACGGCGATGACGAGGATCCCGAGCCCGCCCATCCACTGCAGTATCGCCCGCCAGAGGTGGACCGCCCGGCCGTGGGCGTCGAAGTTCTCGACGACGGTCGCGCCGGTCGTCGTGACGCCGCTGGTCGACTCGAACAGCGCGTTGACCGGGGAGGCGAGCGTCCCGTTGCCCGCGAGGACGAACGGCACTGCGCCGACGACGGCGATGGCGAGCCACACCAGCGCGACGATGAGATACCCCTCCCGTGCGCCCAGGTCACCGCGTTCGTACCGACCGAACGCGAGCCCCACGACGAGGGTGAGACCGGCCGTAACCAGGAACGGGGTCGGCGGTTCGCCGGAGACGACGGCGACGCCGGCCGTGGCCAGCAGCGGGACCACGAGCGCGACCATGACGGCACCGACGAGGCTCAGACAGGTCCGCCAGTCGACGCGGACGTCGCGGTCGACCCGGTTCCGGTCGGCGGCGCTCACAGTTGTTCGGTCACCGTCTCCAGCACGTCGGTCTCGGTGAAGACGACCACGTGGTCGCCCTCGCGGACGACGGTGTCACCGCGGGGCGTGACGAACTCGCCGTCGCGCGTGATAGCGCCGATGACCACGCTCTCGGGGAAGTCGACAGCGGACTCCCTGATGGGGCGGTCGACGAGGATGCTGTCGGCGTCGACCTCGAACTCCAGCACCTCGGCCTGGTCGCCCTCGATGATGGCGACGTTCTCGGCGCGACGCGCCCGCGTAAAGCGCGTGATCTCCTCGGCGGTGACCTTCCGGGGACTCACCGCGACGTCGATGCCGACCGCCTCGAACAGTTCGGTGAAGTTCCCCGTGTCCACGACGGCGATGGCCCTGTCGGCCCCCATCCGTTTCGCGAGGAGCGTCCCGAGCAGGTTCTGCTGGTCGTTCTCGAGGGCGGCGACCACCACGTCCGCGAGCCCGACGTTCTCCCGTTCCAGGAGGTCCTGGTCGGTGGCGTCGCTGTTCAACACCGTGGTGTTCGGGAGGTGCTCGGCGAGCCAGCGGGCGCGGTCCTCGTCCTGTTCGACGAGTCGGGGGGTGAAGCCGCGCTCTTCGAGCAGGCGGGCCGTCTGGAAACCGATCTCGCCGCCGCCGACGATGACGACGTCTTCGGGGCCCTGTTCTTCGGGCGCGATCGAGGAACTGAACAGGCGCATGCTCTCGGGGCTCCCGATGGCCACGACGTCGTCGCCGCCACGCAGTTCGGTCGTCCCCTGTGGCACGATGACCTCGTCGCCACGGATGATCCCGACGAACGTCAGCGAGTCGAACCGGTCGGCCTCGGCGACCGTCTGGCCGGCGACCGGGCTCTCCGCCGGAATCTCGAACTCGGTCATCTGGACGAGCCCGTCGGCGAAGGTGTCGACGTCCTGTGCGGTGGGCAGTCCGGCGAGCCCGACGATAGCCTCCGCCGTCAGCAGGTCCGTACAGACCATGAAGTCGACGCCGAAGGCACCCTGGGCGCGCTCCCAGGCTTTGAGGTACTTGGGGCTCTTGGTGCGGGCGATGGTGAACGCGTCGCCCAGCACCTTCGCGGCGCCACAGGTGACGATGTTCGTCTCGTCGTCGTCGGTACTGGCGATGAGCATGTCGGCGTCGCCGACATCGGCCTCGGCCAGCGTGTCGACGTCGGTGCCGTCTCCCTCGACGGGCAACACGTCCAGCGAGTACGTCAGTGACTCCACCCGCTCGGTGTCGACGTCGACGACGACCACGTCGTGGCTGCCGGCGAGGCTCTCGGCGATAGTCGACCCGACCTCGCCGGCCCCGACGATCACGACGCGCATTCGCTGTCCTCCGCGTGCATACCCGGGCTTCTGTCGGGACTATTAAGTGGATTTCCCTTATCGCCGCCAGAACGACGGCGTCAGGATCACCAGTACCGAGAGGATCTCCAGGCGACCGATCCACATGAGAAAGACCATGTAGAGTTTCGCCGCCGGCGAAAAGGGCAGGAAGTTGTTCATCGGCCCGACGATACCGAAGCCCGGCCCGATGTTGCCCAGCGTCGCGATGGCGACGCTCATCGCCTCCAGCGGCGTGAGTTCCAGTCCCGTTCGCAGGCTATCGAGGTAGAGGAGCACCGTCGAGACGGCAAAGAGCGTCAGGAAGATCATCACGAAGACGAACACGTCCCTGATCGTGGACTCGTCGACCGCCTCGCGGCCCATTCTGACCGGCTCTACGGCCTCGGGGTGGATCGACGTGAACAGGGACCGCGACATGGACTTCGAGACGACCACCCAGCGGACGACCTTGATAGAACCCGCGGCCGACCCGGCCGAGCCGCCCAGGAAGAAGGCAAAGAGGAGGACCGTCTGGGCGGCCGGGTGCCAGGTGTTGAAGTCCATGCTGGCGTAGCCGGTCGTCGTCACGATCGCGATGACCTGAAAGAGCCCCTGCCGGAGCGAGTTCTCGAGGTTCCCCGGGATGGTGGCGACGTTCTCGGGGGCCGTCGCGATGCCCAGGCCCGCAAGGAGGAGCGCGGAGAGGACGACGCCGAAGCCGGCGATCGCGAGCAGATACGCCCGGAACTCGGTGTTTTTCGTCAGTCGACCGGGCTGGCCGTCGAGGACGTACCAGAACAGCGCGAAGTTGGTCCCGGCGACGACCATGAAGGGCATGACCGCCCACTGGATCGCCGGTGCGAACGCCTCGATACTGCGGCCCTGCGGCGAGAACCCGCCGGTCGGCATCGTCGTCAGTGCGTGGGCGACCGCGTTGTACAGGTCCATCTCCGGCGCGATGCCCACCGCGCCGATCACGAAGTAGACCGCTGCCGCTGCGACGGTGAAGGCGGCGTAGATACCCCACAGCGCACGGGCGGTCTCCTGGATGCGCGGGGTGAGTTTCTCGATAGACAGTCCAGGAGCCTCCTGGTTCATCACCTGGGCGCCACCGACGGAGAGTTCGGGGAGGATGGCGACCATGAGGACGAGGATCCCCATGCCGCCGAGCCACTGGCTGAGCTGGCGCCACATGAGCATCGCGTGGCCGTGCGTGTCGACGGAGATGGTACCCAGCACCGTCGCGCCGGTCGTCGTGAAGCCGCTCATCGACTCGAACAGGGCGTTGACGAACCCGGCGACGGTGAGAGCGCCGACGGTGCCGGTGCCCGCGACGAGATACGGCACAGTCCCAACCAGCGGGACGACGAGCCAGGAGAGACTCACCAGCAGGAACGCCTCTCGATTACCGAGGTCGCCGTCGCCCCGGAGCTGTTCGAGGCCGAACCCGAGCGCGACCATGACGGCGCTGGTCGCGATAAAGGGCACCGGGCTCTCGCCGTAGTAGAACGCCAGGACGAGCGGGAACAGCGGCGCGACAGCGAGGAACTTCAGGACCGTCCCGACGAAGGCGACGCTCACCCGGTAGTCGACGTAGCCGTTGGCGACCCGAGACATCGAACACCTGTTGGGTCAGGGGGCGGGCAGATGGATGTTTCGGAACGACCGGACGCACCGGCACCCGCCCGCGGCGACCGGTCGGGCCGGTCCCGACACCGGAAACCGGCCACGCTCGGTGACACGGAAGCGGTTAAGTTCGGTCGTTCACTGTAGCCCGACATGCACACTGCTCGGAGCCAGACGGCCGCCGCCGGCCAGCCGTTGGGAGCGGAGTGGGGACCACCGATGCGGAGACGGGAGCGGGGCCTGCCCGTGGGGTGGCCATGACGGACCTGTTTGACCGGGTACTACTCCCGGTCGCCGACCCCGAGGACGCCCGTGCGACCTGCGAGGCGCTCGCGAGCCACGAGGTAGGGCGGGCGCGAGCTATCCACGTCATCGAGAAGGGTGGCGGCACCATGGACAAGGCCTCCGTCGAACAGCGCGAGGAGTACGCCGCCGAGGTGTTCGACGTCGTCGAGGCGACGCTTCCCGACGAGTTCGACGTCGAGACCGAGGTCGTCTTCGGCACCGACGTCGCCGAGGCGGTCTTCGAGGCCGCCGACGACTTCGACGCGACATCGATCGTCATCACGCCCCGGAGTGGCAACCGCTGGATCCGTCTCCTGACGGGTGACGTCGCGCTCTCGCTGGTGACCGAGACCGACCGGCCGGTCGTCGTCCTCCCCGACGTCGAGACGGCAGACGAAAGCGACACGCACGACACCGGCGACGTGGGCAGGGAGGACGACGACGGTGAGTGACGAAGAGGACCTCGCGAAGGACCTCGGCCCGCTGGCGGCGCTGACGATCGGTGTCGGGACGATGATCGGCGCGGGTATCTTCGTGTTACCGGGGACGGCCATCGAGACGGCGGGGACGCTCGCGGTCGGTTCGTTCGTCCTCGGCGGCGTGATCGCCATGTTCACGGCGATGTCCGCCTCGGAACTCGGGACTGCCATGCCGCGGTCGGGTGGGGCCTACTACTACGTCAACCACGCGCTCGGACCGCTGTTCGGGTCGGTCGCCGGCTGGGCCAACTGGCTGGGGCTCGCCTTCGCCAGTGCCTTCTACATGTTCGGGTTCGGCGACTACGTCACCGCCATCTTCGCGGTCGAGATGACGTTCACTCTCGGTCCCCTCTCCGTCTCGCTGGCCAAACTGATCGCCATCGCTGGCGCGGTGTTTTTCACGGCGATCAACTACATCGGCGCCAAGGAGACGGGACGCCTCCAGAACGTCATCGTCGTGCTCCTCGTCGCTATCCTCGCGGTGTTCACGCTCCTGGGGTCGCTCCGGGCTGACCCGTCGAATCTCCCCCCGAGCAACGGGTTCGGTCCGATGATGCTCACGACGGGGCTCATCTTCGTCTCGTATCTCGGGTTCGTCCAGATCACGAGTGTCGCCGAGGAGATCAAAGAGCCGGGCAAGAACCTCCCGCGTGCCGTCATCGGGAGCGTCCTGCTCGTGACGACGATCTACGCGCTCGTGTTGATCGTCATGAGTGCGGCGGTCCCACAGGGGTTCGTCGCCGACGTATCGGCCCGCGGTGACATCGCGGTCGTCGAAGTCGGCGAGCGCCTCCAGGGGGCGATCATGGGCGGCGCGCTGCTGTTCGGCGGACTGCTCGCGACGGCCTCCTCGGCCAACGCCTCGATCCTCGCCTCCTCGCGGATCAACTTCGCGATGGGGCGCGACGAGATCCTCAGCCCGCAGATAAACGAGATCCACGACCGCTTCGCGACGCCGTACCGCGCTATCGCGATCACCGGCGGGCTCATCCTGGTCTTTCTCGTCGCCGGCAACCTCGAACTGCTCGCGTCGATCGGGTCGGCGCTGCACCTGATCATCTACGGACTCCTGAACCTCGCGCTGGTCGTGATGCGGACGGCCGACCCCGAGGAGTACGAACCCGACTACCGCGTCCCGCTGTACCCGGTCGTCCCGATACTGGGGGTCGTGACGTCGTTCGCGCTCATCTACTACATCCGCGACGACGCGACGCTCATCAGTTTCGGTATCGTCGCCGCGGCGGTCCTGTGGTACGCGCTCTACGCCCGGACCCGGACGACCAAACAGGGGATCCTCTCGAAGTACATCCTCGACCGCTCGGAGTCGATGCCCGAACCCGCGGTCTCGGCGGCCGGCGCCGTCGCGCCCGACGGGGGTCGCTACCGCGTGATGGTCCCGCTGGCCAACCCCGAACACCAGCGTGATCTCGTGACGCTCGCCAGCGCCATCGCGAAGGCGAAAGACGGGGTCGTCGTCGCCACCCACATCGTCCAGGTGCCCGACCAGACCGCCCTCGCCAGGGCGCGCGAGCGGTCCGACGAGATCGACCAGACCTCCGAGCATCTCCTCTCGCGGGCCCAGGAGAACGCCGAGACCTTCGGCGTCGACGTCGAGACCCACACGATCTACTCCCACCGGGGGTTCGAGGAGGTCTTCGACGCCGCCCGCACCCACGACGTCGACGTCACTGTCATGGGCTGGGGGCCCGACTCTCACGGCTCGCCCGGCCGCGCCGAGAGCGCGATGGACGAGGTGGTCGGCGACCCGCCCTGTGACTTCCTCCTCCTGCGCGACCGCGGCTTCGACCCGAGTCGCCTGCTCGTCCCCACCGCGGGCGGCCCCGACTCCGATCTGAGCGCCGAGATCGCGCGGCTGCTCGCCGACCAGTTCGACTCCGAGGTGACGCTGCTGTACGTCGCCGACGAGGGCGAGGAAGCCGAGGGCGGCGAGTTCCTCGAAGCGTGGGCCGGCGAACACGACCTGGCGGACGCGGACCGGCGCGTCGAGACCGGTGACGTCGAACACGCGATCGAGTCGGCCGCCGCCGAGTCGACGATGCTCGTCCTCGGGGCGACCGAGCGCGGCCTCCTCCAGCGCCTCGTCGGCGGCTCGGTCGTCATGGACGTCGTCGAGGACGTCGACTGCTCGGTGTTGCTCGCGGAGAAGCGCCAGGAGCGCTCACTGCTCGAGCGGCTGTTCGGATAGCGCTCGCTTCGCTCGCGTTCGCGGGGCTGTCCGGGCCACGTTCGGCCTGCTCGCTTTTCGGATTCGCGTAGCGCCTCGTTCCCAGCCCTCGTCGTCGGCTGTCGGGACTGTCACCCACTCGTCGTCCCTACTGGCCGGTGAACACCCGGAGCGTCTCCTCGGCGAGGCCGGTCCGGGAGAACAGCGTCACCCGCTCCCCGCCGGAGACGACCGTCTTTCCGTCGGGCGTGACACCTTCCTGGTCGTCCGTCTCGACCGAGACGACGAGTACCCCCTCGTCGAGGAGCCCCTCCTCGGCCGCCGATTCCAGTGACTGCCCGACGATCGGTGCGTTCGCCCCGACGGTCACCTCGACGACGTCGGCGTCGTCGCTGATGTCGGCGATGCCGGTCACCGGCGGTTCGGGCTCGCTCCCGTCGTCGGCGAACGGTGCGTAGGGCTGGAAATGCTCGCGATAGAGCAGGTCCTCGTCGTCGATGTGGACGCCCAGTGCGGCGATCTCGCGGGCGATCCGCCTGATGTCTGCCATGTCGGTTCCGATCACGACGACGTGGAGGTCCTCGTCGCCGGTCATCAGCTCGCGGACGTTCACGACGCCAGGGATGTCGAGCACCCGCTCGGCGAACCGCTTGCGGTCGGTCGCCGACGCCGTACACAGGAACAGGTTCGTCAGCCGTCCGCCCAGTTTCTCGTAGTCGACGTGGGCGTGGTAGCCCCGTATCACGCCCTCGGATTCGAGGCGCCTGATGCGATTCCTGACCGTTGGGGCCGAGACGCCGACCCGCTCCGCGATGTCCGGTGCCGACGTGTGGCGCGCCTCGCGGGCGAGCTCGTAGACGATCCGCCGGTCCACCTCGTCGAACTCCATACGTCCGGTACGAACGATCCATAGATAAACCTGCCAGATCCTTCGTGTTCGTTTGCGACGGGACCGGCGCCCGAACCGGGCCAGCCTGGTCCCGGTGAGAACTCCCCCTCACGCCACTGCAAACGATTAGAAAATATATTTGCATGATTTATTGTTTTGAGGAAGGTGATCGATCTATTTTTAGTGTTTCGGCACTACCGTCGGGTATGACGGCTGACGACGGACGAACGGTCATGGAACACGCGCTCGTCCCGGTGGCGAACGAGGCCGACGCGCGGGCGACGGCGGCGGCGCTCGCTACGTACACGCCAGAGCGGACGACGGTCGTTCACGTCGTCGAGAAGGGCGGTGGTGCGCCGGACAAGACGCCGGTCGAACAGAGCGAGGACGTGGCCGAGGCGGCGTTCGCGGCGTTCCGGGAGACCTTTCCGGACGCCGAGACGCACGTCACCTACGGCACTGACGTGGTCGGGGCGGTCGTCGAGGCGGCCGGAGAGGTCGACGCCACGGTGATCGCGTTCAGACCGCGGGGCGGGAGCCGCCTGGTCCAGTTCCTCTCGGGCGACAGGGCGCTCAGACTGGTGACGGAGGCCGACCGCCCCGTGGTCTCGCTCGGAACCGACGACCGTGGGGAGTCGTGACCGATGAGTGACGGTGACGAGGAACTCGCCAAGGACCTGGGGTTGCTGTCGGCACTGACGATCGGTATCGGGACGATGATCGGCGCGGGCATCTTCGTGTTGCCCGGCGTCGCGGCACAGGAGGCCGGGCCCGTCGTCGTCGCCTCGTTCCTCGTCGGCGGGGTCGTCGCGATGGTCAACGCCCTCACCGTCTCGGAACTCGGGACGGCCATGCCCAAGGCCGGCGGCGGCTACTACTACATCAACCGCTCGCTGGGTCCCCTCTTCGGTTCGGTGGCCGGCATGGGCGACTGGATGGGGCTGGCCTTTGCCTCGGCGTTTTACTGCATCGGCTTCGGCCAGTACCTCGCGACGCTCGCACCCGTCCCCGGACTCCTCTTCCTCTCGGAGATCCAGGTCGGCGCCGTGATCGCGGGCGTAATATTCGTCGGCGTCAACTACATCGGCGCCAAGGAGACCGGTGGCATCCAGACGGTGATCGTCCTGATACTGCTCTCGATCCTGGGCGTCTTCTCGGTGTTCGGTTGGCTCTCTTTCGACTGGGCGACGCTCGTCGGCGAGGGCGGCCTCGCGCCGATGGGCTACGACGCCATCCTCCCCGGGACCGCCGTCGTGTTCGTCTCCTTCCTGGGCTACGCGAAGATCGCGACCGTCGGCGAGGAACTGAAGAACCCTGGCCGGAACCTCCCGCTGGCGATCATCGGGAGTGTCGCCATCGTGACGGTCGTCTACGCGATCCTCGTGACGATCATGCTCGGCGTCGTCCCCTGGCCAGAGTTGAGCCAGGACGCCCCGGTCGCACAGGTGACCGAGGTGGCGTTCCCCGGCGGCTTCGCGGGCGTCGCGGTGACGGTCGTGACGCTCGCGGCGCTGCTCGCGACGGCCTCGTCGGCCAACGCCTCGATCCTCGCCTCGGCGCGGATCAACTTCGCGATGGGACGGGACGGCATCGTCACCGACTGGCTCAACGACATCCACCCCTCCTTCGCGACGCCGTACCGTTCGATCCTCGTCACCGGCGGGCTCATCGTCGTCTTCATCGCGGTACTCGGGCGGGACCTCTCGGTGCTCGCGAAGGCCGCAAGCGGCCTGCACCTGGTCGTCTACGCGCTGACGAACGTCGCGCTGATCGTCTTCCGGGAGACCGACGCAGCGGGGTACGACCCCGACTTCGAGGTGCCGCTGTACCCGCTCACACCGGTCGTCGGCGCGCTCTGTTCGGTCGGGCTCATCGGGTTCCTCGACCTCGTCGAGATCGCCCTCACCGCCGCGTTCGTCGTGGCGGCGGTCGTCTGGTTTTTCGTCTACGCGCGCCGACGGGCGACCTTCGAGGGCGAACTCAGCGAGTACGTCACCACGCGGGCCGACGAGATGCCCGACAGCGCGGTGTCGGCGGCCGACGCGGTCGCACCCAACGGTGGGGACTACCGCGTGATGGTCCCCCTGGCAAACCCCGAACACGAGACGGCACTCATCACGCTCGCGAGCGCGGTCGCGAAACAGCGCGGCGGGTCGGTTGTGGCGACCCACGTCGTCACGGTGCCCGACCAGACTTCCCTCGAAGCCGCCCGCGACCGCGCCGTCGACATCGACGCGACCTCGCAGGGATTGCTCGAGCGCGCACAGGAAGACACCGAGACCTTCGGCGTCGACGTCGAGACCCACACCGTCTTCTCCCACCAGGGGTTCGCCGAGGTGTTCGACGCCGCCAAGACGTTCGACGCCGACCTCGTCGTGATGGGGTGGGGCCCCAGCGCCCACTGGTCGCCCGGCCGCGTCGAGGGTGCTGTCGACGACATCGCGGGCGAGTTGCCCTGTGACGTCCTCGCGCTCAGAGACCGCGATTTCGACGCCAGTCGGATCCTCCTGCCGACCGCAGGTGGCCCCGACTCGGACCTGAGCGCCGAGGTGACACGCCTGCTGGCGCGCGAGTTCGGCTCCGAGGTGACGCTGCTGTACGTCGCCGACGAGAGCGAGGCGGCCGAAGGGGCCGAGTTCCTCGCCGAGTGGGCCGACGAGCACGACCTGGCCGACGCCCACCAGCGCGTCGAGACCGGCGACGTCGAGCGCGCCATCGAATCGGCCGCGGCGGACTCGACGCTGGTCGTACTCGGCGCCAGCGAGGAAGGACTACTGCAGCGACTGCTCGGGCGCTCGGTCGTCGGGGACGTCGTCGAGGACGTCGACTGCTCGGTGTTGCTCGCCCAGAAACGCCAGGACCGCTCGCTCCGGGAACGGCTGTTCGGGTAGGGGTGTAGGGATCTCCGCGGGCTCCGAGTGTAGGCGTCAGTCGGCAGTCGACTCGATCTCGGCGTCGCTCTCCTCGATGGCTTCGCGTTCGCCGCGCGGGAGGGCGTCGTTGAACCGCGAGAGGACGCGGCGAGCCTCGGTGACTTCCGTCTCGCCGAGCACGCGAACCAGCGCGAGCGCACGGCGGGCGCGAGTGCGTCGCCAGGACTCTTCGCGACTCTGGTAGGTGCGGATAGAGCGCAGGAAGTCGACTTTCCGGAACTCTGGCCAGTAAGGCGTACAGAAGTAGGCCGCGGCCTCGTTGCCGTTGGCGTGCCAGGGCAGGAAGTTGGAGGTGCGCTCGTCGCCGCCCGTCCGGATGATGAGGTCGACGTCCCGGACCGGCCCCTCGTAGAGTCGATTCTCGACGGTCTCGACGTCGATGTCGGTGGGGTCGAGGTCACCCGATTCGACTTCCCGGCCGACGTCCCGAACCGCAGAGAGGAGTTCCGCGCGGCCGCCGTAGGCGAGTGCGATATTCAGGTGGAGGCTGTCGTATCCCGACGTTCGGCGCTCGGCGTAGTCGATGGCCTCGCGGACTCGCGGGGGCAGCCTGTGGGTCTCACCGATGGCACGGATCCGTACTTCGGACTCGTGGACGCGGTCGGCGTCCGCGAACTCGGTGAGTTTGGACTCGATGAGGTCGAACAGCTGTTCGCGTTCCTCGGCTGGCCGGTCGAAGTTCTCCGTCGAGAACGCGTACAGCGTCAGCTCCCGGACACCGAGTTCGTCACACCACTCGAGGACGTTTTCGGTCGTTTGCGCGCCCGCGCGATGGCCGTCCGTGGGGTCGGCTCCCTGTTTGGAGGCGTAGCGTCGGTTGCCGTCCTGGATCACGGCGACGTGGCTCGGGACGCCCGATAGCTCCGATTCCAGCAACTGGGCGTACAGCCGCCGCGCCCACGACCGCAGTCGTTCCATCGACTAAATACTACCAGGCCGCCGATATGGGTTTTGTGATCCGGGAGCCCCCGACCGGCGGATCACGGAGTCGAACGGACCCCGCCAGTCGGGAGCGAGCGACGCCGGGGCGTCTGACGAAAAGTTTTCACGGAGTCCCGTTAATAGGCAGGTATCTTGGAGGAGACGGGAAGGAGATGATCGACTTTCGGGGAGGCGCGGAGACGGAGCTGGAGCAAGCCGTCCGGGACGGTGTCGGGGGGCTCGACGGAGACCCGCTCGTCGTCAGCATCAGCGATATCCACGGCTATCTCGGGGCCGCTCGCAGTGCGCTCCGGACGGTCGGTGACCACGACGACTACGACCCGCTCGTCGACGCCGACGACGACGGACGGCTCCACTGGGCGGACAACGACTACGTGCTCGTGTTCAACGGCGACCTCGTCGACCGCGGGCCCGACAGTGCGGGCGTCGTCGACCTCGTCGAGCGACTGAGCAACGAGGCCCCGCCCGGGCGGATACGGCTGACACTCGGCAACCACGAGTGGGGCGTGCTCTTCCCGGCAGTCGTCCACTGGGACGAGTGGTTCTCCGGTCAGCGGACCGACGACGACCGGCGACGGCTCTGCAAGGCGGTCGCCGACGGCGACCTCGTGGCGGCCTACGAGGGGTACAACTTCACGTACGCCCACGCCGGCCAGCCCAGTCGCTACCGGGCGAAATACCTCAACGACAAGTTCGTCGACGCGATGGACGAACTCGCGGCGGTCATCGGGTCCGACGAGGACGAGGACACACAGCGGCGCCTCATCGAGGACTACCGACGCGTGCTCAGCATGGGTCGCCAGGGCGGGCGCGGCTTCGGCGCCGGGATCGTCTGGCTCGACTTCCGATACCTGCCCGGCGAGTCGCCACCACAGATCGTCGGCCACACGCGCCAGGAACAACCGGTCCAGAAAGGCAACGTCGTCTGTGAGAACGTCATCCGGACGAACCAGGAAAACGCGGGCGGCGAGGCGGTCCTCGTCGAATCACCGGACTCGCTGGTCTCGCTCGAACGCACCTACGACGGCGGCGTCCACACCAACGAGTTCGAGATCCCCGAAGAAGCGTAGCCCGGGCGACGCCGGTCGGCCCCGCGCCGGGTGTCTCGTCTCTGTCTTTGCAGTGTTCGGTCGATATTTTCAGCGTTTGTCGACGTCCTCAGCGGTCGTCGTCGTCGTCGGTGACGGCGTAGAGTCGCTGTCGGGCGTCACTGGGATAGATCCGTTCCTCGACGAGGTCGGCGTCCCCGAGGTCCGAGAGCGCCGAGCGGACGCTCCGCTGTGAAAGGCGTGTCTGTTCGGCGAGTGCCTTCTGTGTCAGCGGGCCCTCGTAATCGAGCACAGTGTAGACGAACTTCGCACTCGGGGTGAGCGGTTCCAGTCGGGTCTCGGGACTTTGATAGGCGGTCTCAGTGCGGCAGCACACGTAGTCCTGTCACTCCGGTGGGTGGCTTTCCCACACAGCTACCTATACGTTTGGGAGCCGGTAGTCGGTTCCGCCTGCGGTGACGGTCTCGCCCTCGCGACTCGGAGTCGCGGTCGTCTGGCCGTCAGACGAGCACCAGCGACAGACCGAACGTGAGAACGAGTCCGACGGCGAGGACGGCGAACCCGACGCCGACGTCGCGCATCGTGTAGTCGCTCTGGGGTGCGGTGCTGCGGAGCGGGGGCGCCCGCTCGGGGAGGTCCTTGTTCGATGGGTCGTACTCCGGGCGGTCGCCACCGTGCCCGTGACCGTCGTCGTGGTCCCCGTGATCGTGAGCGTCCCCGTCGTCGTGCTCGTCAGCCATACACGGCGATTCCACCGGGGGCCACCTTAGCGTGTCGGAACCGAGTCGTCAGCGCCGAGCCGACCGCCCCTCGAAAACCGCAAGCGGCCCCGCCTCGGGTCAGGGCGCCCAGTCGGGCTTTTCGACGGTCGTCGACCCGAGGTCGCTGAGTTCGAGCGTCATCCGGAAAGAGCCGCTCTGGCCATCGTCGACGTAGTTGATCCGGTAATCGTACTTCGCGATGACACCCGTATCCTCGTCGACCCAGACCGTGAACTCGACGCTCTCGATGGTGTCGTACTCCGCGCGCGTCGCCTCGGGCAGGTCCTCGGGGGAGTCGGCGACCCACTTCGTGGCCGGGCCCAGCGCCGTCTCACCGATGCCGGCCTCGCTGAACTCGGGCCACTCCTCGGCGCTCTCGCCCGTTCCAGGGTCAGAGTAGTTGAAGAAGATCGCATTGTCGGCGGGGACTTTCATCACCTGTCCCATGCCACGCTGGTAGGCGGTGTCCGAGTCCGGCGGGAGGTAGTACTCGAATGTGAAGTTCTCACCCTCGGCACGGCTCTGGAGCGTCGAGTAGCGCTCGCCGGTGTCGAGATTCACCTGTTCGCTTCCGACGAGGACCGTCTCCGGCCCACCCATCCCGGTGAACTGCCCGTCGATGGTGTAATCGAGCGTGTAGCTACCCGACTCGCCGAGTGCGCGCGTGTGCTCGCCATCGGCGAACGACTGGGTAGACCCGCTGTCGTCGGGATCGGACGCCGCGTCCTCGTCGCCGTCACTCGCGAGCGTCGGCGTCGACGATACCGGGTCGTCACCGTCGTCGCTCCCGGTTTCGTCACCGGTGTCGGCGTCCGGCACGCTGTCGTCGCCGCCGTCTGCTCCGCTATCGTCGCCGTCGTCGCTGTCACCTGCGGCGCCGTCGTCACCGCCGCTCGAAGCGCCGTCAGCGTCATCACTTTCGTCGTCGCCATCGCCGGACTCACTGTCGCCGACTCTGTCACCCGCTCCGCCGTCGGCGTTCCCGTCGTCGGCGCCAGGCACGTCCGTCGACGCGCCGTCGCCCGTACATCCAGCCAGCAGGACGAGTGTCGCGACCGCCACGACGAGTATCGTCCGATACGTCTTCGCTTCCATCTCGACGTTCTACTGGCGTCCAGCCGGTATGAGCGTATCGTCGCTGTAGTAAGCGTCCCGTATCATGGGTAAGCACGGCTTTCCGACCGTCGTGGCAGGAGAAACTGCAGTGCCGGTGGGTTCGTGCGTCGCCCTCACACGTCGTCGAGTGTGAGCGCGTCGAACTTCCGGACGGCGTAGAGATACCCGAGAACGGGCGGCACGACGACGACGACGAGATAGACTGCCCAGCCGATGGCCACCAACTGGGGCGACGTCCAGTCGAGCGTCGCGAACACCAACACCAGCCCGACGGCACCGACGATCAATCCGCCGAAGAAAAAGCCCATCACGGCGATGGTCGAGGGATGGGACCGTTCGACGTTCATGTACTCGCGCCGCTCGAATTTCGGAACGAGCGCGCCGATCCCCAGTGCGGTGCCGGCACTCGACATTGCCAGGACGACGGCGAGCAGGGTCTGGCCGGTCGCGGCGAGGACTCCGTGTTGATAGACCGCGAGCGGCGTCCCGATACCGACTGCGAGGACGAGTCCTGGGATCGCACCAGCCAGCGCTCGGCCACGCAGCAACATCCCGACCGACCGAGTGCTCGTCAGGAGCAGCGGTAACTGGTCGCTGTCGTCGCCCAGCGGGTTCAGACAGAACGCCGCACCGGCGAGTGTCGTCCCCCCGACGACGAGCGCACCGGGACCGACCACCAGCAGCGACTCGGGGTCGGTGATGAACGACGCGCCCATCGCCATCGCGCCGAACAGCATCGGCGAGAGGTGTGCGAGCATCCGGGGATCCCGGCGGGTGCGAAGCAGATATCGCCAGGCGACCCGTGCCGACGGCGTGGCCGTGAACGGTCGCGGCACGTTGCGAGTCCCCGACGCGAGGTCGCTATCGTCGTTCGATCCGCTCGATTCGAACGTCACCAATCCGGCCTCGACGCGGAGCGCGACAGCGAGTGTGACTGGAATCGACGCCAGGATCACGAGGCCGACGAGGAGTCCGAGCGGCTGACCGCCGGCACCGAGCGGGTCGAGCACGGCGACGGCGTAGGCCTGGAGTGGCTCCCCGGGCAACAGCGGCGGGAGAGAGAACGACCCTATCTCTCCGGAGTCGCCGATCCGGGACTCTATCAGTACCTGGCTCCCGACGTAGAAGACGGTCGTCACGACGAAGAACGCGAGCGCCTTCGCCCACAGGGAGATCCCGACGGTTCGACTCGCGAACCGAATCACGTCGCCGAGCACCCGGCCGACGAGCAGTGATGCGACGAGGACCGGCAGGGTCGCCAGTCCCAGCAGGAGTGCGGGAAGCGGGTTCGCGGCCCCGACCGCGACGAGACAGAGCAAGACGACCCACGGCGGCACGACCAGCACCGACGCCTGTGCGGTCTCGCTCACGAGTCGACCGAGTGCGACGGCCCGTGGTGGGATCGACGTCCGGACGAGCGAGCCGACGCTGCCCGTCCGGTTCTGGTTGAAGCCGCCCGCACCGCCGAGATAGAGGCCGACGGCGACCACAGCGGTAACGACCGCGCCGCTCTGTCCCGCCGGGACCGGACCGCTCGCGAGACGTCCGCCGTACGAGAGCGCGGGAGCGACCAGCAAGAGTGGGAGCCCGACGCCGAACAGGAGCAACATGAACGCGTTCGCCACGAGTTGTCGCGGTTCACCCCAGATGTGGCGGAGGCGCGCCCGTAGTTCCGTCCGACAGAGCACGTTCGCGTCGCGAGCGTCCGCGCGCAGTCGGTCGAACACGGTGGTTCCGGTCCTCTCACTCATGACTGCCAAGCGGTCTCGGGTTCGCTCGTCAGCGCGAGGAACGCATCTTCCAGGTCCGCGTGGGCTTCCGTGTCAGTGTCCGTCTCGGCGGCACCAGCGCCGTCGCTCCCGTCGCCACCACCGGCGTCGGCGATCAGGTCACTCGGTGGCCCCTCGGCGACGAGTCGGCCGCCGTGGAGGACGCCCACCACGTCTGCGATCTCCTCGACGACTGGGAGGATGTGCGTCGACAGAAAGACCGTCGTGTCCTCGGCCGCGAGGTCGACGACGAGTTCCCGGAGCGTCTTCGCCGCGCGGGGATCCAGCCCCGAGGTCGGTTCGTCGAGAAAGACCACGTCGGGGTCGTGCTGGGTCGCCTGGACGAACGCCGTCTTCTGGCGCATGCCGGTCGAATAACCCTCGATACGCCGGTCGAGGTCCTCTATGAGATCGAGCGCGTCACAGTAGCCGAGCGCGCGTTCGGAGACGTCCTCCCAGGGGCGGTCACGCAGATCGGCGGCGAACTGGAGCTGTTCGCGTCCCGTGAGTTCGTCGTACAGCGGCGGTTCCTCGGGAAGGAGGCCGATGCGGTCGACCAGTTCGCGACGGTTCGAACTCGGTGTCCCGGCGACTCGTGCCTCGCCTTCGGTCGGGTCAATCAGACCGGTGAGGATGCGCATCGTCGTCGTCTTGCCGGCGCCGTTCGGCCCCAGAAATCCGTAGACGACGCCTCGGTCGACGTCGAGGTCGAGCGATTCTATCGCGGTCGTGTCCCCGTATCGCTTCGTCAGTCCGCTGGCGACCAGGGCGCTGGAGGGCGCTGCCATCGTCTCGGGACACGTGCAAGGACGGTGAAAAGATTGGGATCGTAGCCTCTCGGTGGCATTCGCTAACGATAGGGTTTCGTCAGCACTCGACTGCGGTGTAGGGCACGACCGGGACGGAGTCGGCCGCTCGCAGGTCCGCACCCGTCAGCACGAACCCGTCGGCCGTGGAGAGGCGAGCACACGTCGCGACGCGGTGGGGACGGAACCGCTCGCCGTAGAGTTCGACGGTCGAGGTCGGGTGACCGAACGGGACGACCGGGATAGCTCCGCCTTCGGTCGTGTCGTCAGCCTCGCCGTCTCCGAACTCGATAGGAACCACGAACGTCAGGTCGCGGTCGGGGACGGGAAGGTCACAGGTCAGTTCGCCCCGGAGCGTCGGCAGTCGGGAGCGACCGACGAACAGCGGGCGACAGAGGAGTGTTGCACCCGCGAAGGCCGCGCCGGGCGGGCCCGGGAGCGAGACGACGGCCACCTCCGAGTCGGGCAACCACGCCACGGTGGTACCCGACCCCGGCCGAAGCGGCGGGTCTATCACCCTCACGTCGGCCCGCTCGCCGAGCACAGTTTGGGTCTCGTCGGTGTCCCCCACACCGGTGCCGCCGGTGGTCACGACGACGTCGTGGTCGGCGGCGACCTTCGCGATACGCTCTCCGAGGCGGGCGGGGTCGTCGGGAACGCTCCCCGACAGGACCGGTGTCCCGCCCCACGACCGGACGAGATTCGCGAGAAACTCCGAGTCCCGGTCGGGCTCGCGGCCCTCCGCTATCTCGGTTCCCGTGGCGAGGATCGCGGCCGAGAGGCGCGGCCTGACCGAAACGTTCTGGTGCCCGAGGTCGCGAAGGGTGGCTGCGTCGCGGGGAGCGAGTCGCCGGCCCGCTTTCAGTACTGTTTCGCCGGCTTCGACCACGCTCCCGCGTGCGACGACGTGAGTACCGGATTCGACGTGCGTCCCCGACTCGACCGACGTCCCGGGTTCGTCGGAGGTCCCGGACTCGACCGACACCGCCTCCAGGGTGTCGTCCTCGACGGTCGCTTCCTCTCGCGGGACCACGGCGTCGGCGCCCTCGGGGAGAGGTGCACCCGTCGCGACGCGGCGGGCGGTCCCGGGTTCGTGGTCCGGGGGGTCGTCGCCGGGCGTGACTCGGTCACCTGCGAGCACGAGTGGGGGGTCCTCGTCCGCATCGAGGGCCACACCGTCCATTGTCGCACGCGATTCGGGCGGGATGTCGTGGTCGGCGACGACCGATTCGGCGAGGATTCGGCCGGCGATCCGGTCGAGAGCGACTCGTTCCCTCTCCGAGCCGTCGAGCACGGCGTCGAGAAGTTCCTCCCGTAGCGACAGTACCGCTTCGACCGCCTCGACGTGGGGTCGCCGGTCGTCGGTCATGCCTATCGGTTGACCCGCCTGGACCTTGTAGCTTCGAGTCACCGGGGGCCCCTGTCGAAGCCTGTGACCGCGATCCGATCCCGCCACCCACCCGGAACTGTAACCTTTCCTATGAGAATACTTAATGTTCCTTCATCCGATTTTCGGGTGACGGCACCGCCCGACATATGATACCAACACTCATCGACATCTGGGAGGCGTGGTGAACCGTGGAGTTCGACGGAACCGTTTCGATCGAGGGGGTGACCGCCGACGAGGTCTGGCTGGCGCTGTCGGACCCGATCATGATAAAACAGGCGCTGCCCGGGTGTCAGTTCCTGGTCGCCGTCGACGACCCGGACGACGTCGACTTCGACGCCCTGGCGGAGTCGGCGCCCGAGGAAGACCCGGAGACGCTGCCCGAGGCCGAACCGGAGGAGATCGCCGAGCGCGCCTTCGTCGAGGGCGGGACCTACGCCGCGCTGATGGAGATAAGCGTCGGGAGCGTCTCGCCGAGTTTCGAGACTGTCGTCACCATCGAGGAACGCGAGTTCCCGAAGATGCACGCCTCCGGCGAGGGGAGCGCCGCCAACTCGTCGTTCGAGATGGCGTCGTGGATGGAACTCGTCGAGACCGACGACGGCGTCGACGTGGAGTGGGGAGCCGAGGCGGACGTATTCGGCCGGATCGCCCAGATGGGCCAGCGGGTCATCAACCCCGTCGCCAACCGCGTCGTCGGCCGCTTTTTCGACAGCATCGAGAGCCAGTTGAGCGACGCCAGCACCGACGACTCGACGAGTCTCCGCGACCGCGTCTCGGGGCTGTTCTGATACCAGCGAACGGAGAGAGCATACATGGAAGACATCACACTCACGGTAAACGGCACCGACCACGAACTCAGCGTCGAACCGCGGACGCTCCTGATCCACGCCCTCCGCGACGAGATGGGCTATACAGGGCCGAACGTCGGCTGTGAGAGCAGCATGTGTGGCGCCTGTACGGTCCACATCGACGGGCGTGCGGTGAAAGCCTGCACCGAACTCGCCGTCCGCGCCGAGGGCTCCGAGGTCACGACCATCGAGGACCTCGGCGAAGAGGGCGACCTGCATCCCCTCCAGAAGAGTTTCCAGGAAGAGCACGGCCTCCAGTGTGGCTACTGTACGCCCGGGATGGTCATGACCGCCGCCGAGTTCTTAGAGGAAGAGCCCGACCCCTCCCGCGAGGAGATCCGCGAAGCGCTGGAGGGCAACCTCTGTCGCTGTACCGGCTACCAGAACATCGTCAACGCCGTCGAGTCCGCGGCCGCGGAGATGTCCGCCGCCGTCGAACCAGCCACAGACGGCGGGTCCGTCGGCGACGAACCGGTCACGGACGGCGGGACCGTCCCGGACGAGGAGACTGCCGCGGACGACGACTCGTCCGCCGAGCACGGAGGTGACTGAGATGGCGACCGACGAAACCAGTGGCGGGCGACACGAGGGCATCCAGACAGTCGACGCAGACGACGTCGACGCGGCTGATATCCTGGGTTCGGCCGTCGAGCGCCGCGAGGACCCCTCGCTGTTGACCGGTGACGCCGAGTACACCGACGACATCCAGTTGCCGAAGATGGCCCACATGGCTATCGTTCGGAGCCAGCACGCCCACGCACGCATCGAGGGTGTCGACACGAGCGCCGCCGAGGAGATGGCCGGCGTCGTCGGCGTCTACACGGCCGAGGATCTCGACGTCTCGGGCAACGTCCCGACGGCGTGGGAACTCGACGACCTCCGGGAGGTCGACCACCCGCTGCTGGCCGAAGACCGCGTCCGCTACCAGGGCGACGCCATCGCGGTCGTCGTCGCCGAGGAGCGCTACCAGGCACACGACGCTGCCGACGCCATCGAGGTCGATTACGACCGCCTCGACGCCGTCGTCCACCCTGGAGAGTCCCTCGACGAGGACGCACCCGTCCTCCACGACGAGGACGACAACACGGCCTTCACCTGGGAGATCGGCGACGCCGACGAGACGGATGCGGCCTTCGCCGACGCCGACACAGTCGTCGAACTGGACGTGACGAACCAGTTGCTCATCCCGAACGCGATGGAGCCCCGCGCGACCGTCGCCGACTACGAGCCCGGCGACGACGAACTGGAGGTCCACATGACCTCCCAGAACCCGCACGTCCACCGCCTGCTGATGTCGGGGGTCATCGACCACCCCGAACACAAACTCCGCATCAACGCACCGGACGTCGGCGGCGGGTTCGGCTCGAAGATCCACCACTACCCCGACGAGGCGCTCGTCGCGTGGGCCGCCAAACGGCTGGAGCGGCCGGTCAAGTGGCAGGCCACACGCACCGAGACGTACCTGACCGACGCACAGGGTCGGGGCCACGAGACTCACGGCGAGATCGCCGTCGACGACGACGGGTCCATTCGGGGGCTGCGCATCGACACCGCCGCGAATATGGGCGCGTATCTCTCGACGTTCGCCCCCGCGGTGCCGACGTACCTCTACGGGACGCTCACGTCGGGACAGTACGCTATCCCCGCTATCCACTGTGAGGTGACCGGCGCGTTCACCAACGTCCCGCCGGTCGACGCCTACCGGGGTGCGGGCCGGCCCGAAGCGTCGTTCATCGTCGAACGCCTCGTGAATCGCGGAGCCGCCGCGGTGGACATGGACCCCGCCGAGTTCCGCCGGCAGAACTTCGTCGACGCCGACGACTTCCCCTACGAGACGCCGGTCGCCCTCGAATACGACTCGGGAGACTACGAGAAGACGCTCGACCGCGCGCTCGAGATGGTCGACTACGACGCGTTCCGCGAGCGCCAGGAACAAGCCCGCGAAGAAGGCAAGTACCTCGGCATCGGCTTCTCGGCGTACATCGAGGCCTGCGGGCTCGCGCCTTCGGAACTCGTCGGCGCACTCGGTGCCCGCGCCGGCCTCTGGGAGAGCGGGCTCGTCCGCTTTACCCCCACAGGCACCGTCCGCGCCATGTGTGGGACGTCGGGCCACGGGCAAGGTCACGACACCACCTACGCGCAGATCGTCGCCAACGAACTCGGCGTCGACTACGACGACGTCGAGGTCGTCGAGGGCGATACGGACGCCATCCCACAGGGGATGGGCACCTACGGCTCCCGGAGCGCCGCAGTCGGCGGGAGTGCACTCGTCAAAAGTGCCAAGGAGGTCGTCGAGAAGGCCCGGAAGATCGCGGCCCACCAGCTCGAAGCCAGCCCCGACGACGTGGAGTTCGAGAACGGCGAGTTCCACGTCTCGGGTGCGCCGGACCGCTCGATGGCCATCGGCGACGTGGCGCTCGAAGCCTACCTCGCCCACGATCTGCCCGACGACGTCGACCCCGGGCTGGAGGCGACGGCGTTCTACGACCCGGACAACTTCGTCTATCCCTTCGGCACGCACGTCGCGATCGTCGAGGTCGACCCCGACACCGGCGAGATCGACTTCGAGAACTACGTCGCGGTCGACGACGTCGGCAACCAGATCAACCCGAAGATCGTCGAGGGCCAGATCCACGGCGGCGTCGCCCAGGGCGTCGGCCAGGCCCTCTACGAGGGCGCCGAGTACGACGAGAACGGGCAGCTGACCACGGGGTCGATGCAGGACTACGCGGTGCCCAAGTCGATGCACATCCCGGAGATGGAGACCGACAGTACGGTGACGCCGTCGCCGGTCAACCCCCTCGGTGTCAAGGGGGTCGGCGAGGCGGGCACCATCGCCGCGCCACAGGCGGTGGTCAACGCCGTCGTCGACGCGCTCGAACCGTTCGACGTCGAGCACATCGAGATGCCCCTGACCAACGAGCGGGTGTGGCAGGCGGCCCACGGACACGGAGGTGAGGACTGATGTATCCCGACGAATTCGACTACCACCGGGCGGACAGCGTCGAGAGCGCAGTGACCATGCTGGCGGACAACCCCGAGGCAGAACTCATCGCGGGCGGGCACAGTCTGCTCCCGACGATGAAATCCGGCCTCGCCAGCCCCGGCGCGCTCGTCGACATCAGCGGCGTCGACGACCTCGTCGGGATCGAGCGCGGCGGGGACGTGACGACGATCGGCGCGATGACCGTCTACGCCGATATCGCCGGCGACGACCAGCTCTGGGCGGAATCCACTGTGCTCGCGGAAGCGACGAGCAAAGTCGGCGACCGACAGGTCCGCAATCGCGGGACGATCGGCGGGAACATCGCCCACGCCGACCCGGCCTCGGACCTGCCGGCCGCCGCGCTCGCGGCCGACGCGACGGTCCACGTCCACGGCCCCGACGGCGAGCGGTCGGTCCCCATCGACGACTTCTTCCAGGGCATGTACGCTACCGCTGCCGGCGAGGAGGAGGTCGTCACCGGCGTCGAGGTGCCCCACGAGAGCGAGGACACCGGGAGCGCCTACGTCAAAAAGCCGAGTCCGTCCTCGGGGTACGCGCTCGTCGGTGTGGCTGTGCGAATGACGGTAGACGGCGACACCGTCACCGACGCCCGCGTCGCGGCCAACGGCGTGATGGACCACGGCGTCCGTCTGGACGCGGTCGAGGAGGCACTGACGGGTGAGACGCTCGACGAGGGTACCGTCGAGGCGGCCGCGGACGCCGCCGGCGACAGCCTGGACGAGTACATGATCATGGAAGACCAGCAGGCCTCCCAGGAGTTCCGTCTGCAGTTGCTCTCGGTCTACACCGGTCGGGCGCTGGAGTCGGCGGGCGAGCGCGCTGGCCGGCTGTAGGGACGCCGGGAGCAGTAGCCGGCCCTTCACTCGGTCGATCGACAGCTGGAATGTTCTCGAACCGATATTTTTACGTAGTCTGTATGTCACGATGCACGTAACATGACGTGGTGGCGGGGGGTGTTGCTGGGGGGTGTTTTCCTTCTGGTGCTCACCGGCGCGGCCGGCGGACAGGTTGGTTCCGAGAGCACACCTTCGGCGGAAGACACGCTCGTGATCCGCGTCGACACCGGGGTGACCGAGACAGTGACGCGGTATTTTCCGGTCGACGAGACCGAGGACCCGAGGGCACGGGCGAGACGTGTCGCTGCGGCGGCCGAGGTGCCAGTCTACGGGGTCTCGGTCAGCACCGTCGAAGACCGCGTGATAGTCCGGGTGAACGGTCGCGTCGTCGACGGCGAGCAGGCGTACTACCGAACCGATATCGAGACCGAGTTGGGCGAACGACGGGGGCCGTTCGAACGCGAGATCACCGGGGAGACGCTCACTGCACTCCGGCCGTCGGACTCGGCACAGGTCCTGGTCGTCGGATTACGCGGAACGACCGTCGAGTCAGCACGGGCGTTCGACAGCACGCTCCGGGACCGGGCCTACGAGATCAGCGAGACGGGCGACGGGGCGGGGATCACGTACCGTCTCTCTCGCGGTTCGATGCGCGCGCTCGCAGTGCTGTTCGGGGCGTCCATCCTGGTCCCGCTGGTGGTGGTCGGTGGACGGGCCCAGCTAATCGCTCGACAGGACAGTCCTGTCGAGGAACGGGTCGCCAGTATCGGGCGGACGATGAAAGTCGGGAGCGGGGTGTTTCCGGTGGTAGCGCTCGGAATCGCCTGCTGGTTTGGCTGTCTCACGGCGGCTTCGATGCTGGTCGACTCCGTGGTACCTGCGGCGTTCCGAGGGCCGTGGATAGGAGTCTCGGTCTGGCTACTGGCGATTCTTCCGTTCGGGGGTATCCCGTGGCTGGCGTCCCTGCTGGCCGCACACCCGGCAGTCACGAGGATCCGTGGGACCGACGTGTCTCTCCCGTCGGTTCTGATTCCCCGACTGGAACGCCTCCTGGTGACCGCCGGTGCTCTCTGGGTGGGAGCAGTCCTCTTCGTGACTCTCTGGGACTCGATCCTGAGCAATCCGGCCTTCGGGGGGTTCCTCGCCGGAATCCTGCTGGTCGTCTGGGAGGCGATCGAACCGTATCTGATACGGGTTCTGAACGACGTCGACCCAGTCGGGGACGACCTGAACGAGGAGATAAAGGCCCTCTCTGAGGAGGCAGGCGTGTCGATAGCGAGCGCGTATCGCATCGATACTGGCGACGAACGCCTGGCCAACGCCGTCCTCACGGGCGTTCCGCACGATTACAATGTCTTCCTGACCGACGACCTTCTGGAGCGGCTACACCCTCCGGTTCGCCGGGCTATCGTTGCCTACACTCTGGCAACTGCGGCCCGTCACTACCTGCTCAAGCGGGTCGCGTTCACGATGGCCTACTGGTTCGTCAGTATCGGGATCGGTAGTGTTCTCTTCGGCGGCTGGCTCTGGGTCCCGTTCGCGTTCGCTCTCTACTACTCCCTGGCCCTGCCGCTTCTCGACCAGGAACTCGTCTACGGGGCCGACGCGTACGCGGCAGAACTCACGAGCCCCGAGGCAGTGGTCGGTGCACTCGAACGGATCGCGACGGTGAACTCACAGCCCCGGACCGGCGGAACCTACAATCTCTTCTCCCGGGTTCCGCCGCTCGGCGGACGTATCCGGCGACTGGAACACACGTTCGGACCCGGTCTCGACACCGAGGATCCCGAGTCGTCGGTCGGATCGAGTGACTCCGAGTCGACCGGCGGGCCGGACGACGGTGAAGCCGAATCCGGCGCGGACCACACCGGTTCGGCTACGGAACCCACCGACGGTGACTCGTCGGTAGAGGCGACTGACGACAGTTCCTCGGCCGACTGGAGCGATGCCGGGCCCTCCACAGTTCGAGACGGGGATGGCACTTCGACAGACCCAGACAGTTGACAGCCGCTCCGGACTCGGCCCCGAGAGTGCTGGCTCACTCGGGTGTCAGTTCGACGCGGTCGTGGATCCGCCCCTCGCGCTCGCGCAGGTGACCGGGGTCGCGGTCGTTGCTCACCGCGACGACCTCGGCGACGATGCTCAGTGCAATCTCGTAGGGAGACCCACCGCCCAGGTCCAGTCCGACGGGCGTGTACAGGCGGTCGAGTTCCGACTCGGTGAAGGTCCGGCCCTCGTTCTCGAATTCCTCGACCATCTCCTCGAAGCGCTCGCGTGGCCCCATCAGCCCGACGTAGGGGACGTCGGTCTGGAGCAGTTCGTCCACCGCCAACCGGTCGTCGATGAAGTTGTGGGTCGCGACGACGACGTAAGTGTTCGAATCGAAGTCGTAGGCCTCGTGGATCTGTGCGGGCGACGTAGAGCGCACGTCGTCTGCGTCGGGGAAGCGTTCGGCCTTCGCGTTCGCACCCCGAAAGCCGATCACGGTGACCCGGAAGTCCGCCTGTGAGCCAATCTCGGCCATCGGACCGACGTCGTGACCGGTCCCGACGACGACGAGTTCGTCGGGTGCGGCGACGCCGTCGACGAACACCGTCACTCCGTCGACGTCGAACGAGTCCGACCGACCGCGTTCGGTGAGTCCGCGGGTCGTCTCGCGGACGCTCTCTGCGAGGGCTGCCGGAAACCCCTCACCCAGAGAGAACTCGTCGGTCTCGGGGTCGTAGTAGGCCCGCGCACCCACCGTCTCGGAGTCGTCTGCGTCGATAACCGTCACGACACCGACGTCTTCGCCGCCGTCGTGGGCGTCGACGACACGCCGGTAGGAGTCGTCGAGGGGTTCGAGCAGAATCTCGATGACGCCGTTACAGCCGACGCCCAGTCCCCAGACGTCGCTCTCGCCGTCGGGTCGCAGGTCGTAGGTCTCGACCCGAGGCTCGCCGGCCTCGAGTACCTCGCCAGCGATCCCCTGAATCTCGTCTTCGAGACAGCCCGCGGTGATGTGGCCCACGCCCTCGCCGTCTTCGGGGATCACCATCTTCGCCCCCGGGCGTCGGTAGGCGCTGCCCTCGACGTCGATGATCGTCGCGAGGACGCCCCGGAGGTCGCTCTCCAGCACGTCCCGCACCCCTGCCAGTACCTCCGTCTCCGGTACGCTCCAGTTCGCGTCTGTCATTGGTGATCGTTCGTGTTCGATCGGCTTCCCGTTTGCGCCGCCGTCCCCGTCTTCAGTCCGAGTCTCGACGAAATTCCGCCGTCGCCCGCCGCGTCGGCGACGTACACTTTCTCGACCCCTGCGTCGTGGAGGTCCGTCCCGCAGTCACCGGCGGCCACCCGCTCGCGCACCCGGTCGACGTCGGTCACGAGCGCCCCGGCGACCACGTCGACACCCGCCGCGAAAGCGGGTTCGGGGACGTGCGAGGCCGTCGCGCCCACGAGCACCACGGGTGCGACGCCGGCCGTCGCGAGTGCCGAGAGATAGCGGTCGATACCGCCGTAGATCAGCGTCGACCCCGTGACGAAACAGACGTCAACACCGTCGAAGGCCGTGTGGGCTTCCTCCGGTCCGTAGGTTCGGACCGACACACCCGGCGGCGCGTCGACCGAATCGGGCGGGTCGCGCTCGACGACCCGCACTTCCACGTCGTCGAACTTCCTGAACGCGGGCCGGAAGAGCCCGACCGTGGCGACCACGTCGACGTCCGTCGGGAGCCCCGCCATCGGATCGCCGGTCTGCCAGTCGACCACGGGGACAGACAGGGCGTTCAGCGTCGCGATACCAACGCCGCGTTCCAGGCGGTGCTCGGACCCCGATCCGGTCGCGAGTGTCGCCAACTGAGCCACCGACGCTCCGTCCGGGAAAGCTACGTCACCACCCGGTGGTCTGTGTGCGAGGCCGGCCAGTTTCCCGTCTTCGGGATGCTCGACTTCGACCAAGAGGACGCGCTCGCCGAGGGTCACGCGCGGGTCGGTCGCCGTTGCGGCGCGCTCTCGCAGTCGATCGCAGACGGCGTCGAGGAGGGCCGGACCCGTAGTCACGACCGGGGGGCCTCCGTTCGGCCGCTGTCGCCCGCTTCGGAGCCATCGTCGACCGGCGCCCGGTCGCGGAAGTCGTGTTCGTAGCCGACGGGGCCGCCGGGTCCGAACCGGTCCAGTTGACGGGCCACGTCCCGGAGGTCGTCGTTCCCACCGAAGGCAAAGAGTGCGTCGACGTAGGGAAGCGCAGCGGCCATCCCACGGCACGTGGGTTCGTATCGGGGTGAGGCAGCGAGTGGATTGAGCCAGACCACCGCACCGGAGCGGCGGGCGAGCCACGCCATCCCGCTTTCGAGGTCGTCGAGTTCGCCCACGTCGAGGCCGTCGCTGACGACCACGGTCGCCGTCTGGCGGTCGACGGCGTGGGGCCAGCGCTGGCGGAGGGTGGCAAGCGAGGCGCCGATCTGTGTCCCGCCGCCCCACGTGACCTCCGAGCGCTCCAGGGCCGCGGCGGGGTCGCCGCGCTGTCTGGCGAAGACGTCCGTCACCTCGCGGATGTCCGTATCGAAGAAAAACACCCGCACCGAGCGGCCGTCGGCGACCAGCGCGTCGAGCACCGAGAGGAGAAACCCCCGGTCTATCGCGTCCAGTACCGACTGGCTAACGTCGACGAGCACGGTCGCGCTGAAGGCCGAGCGCTCGCGCTCGCGCGCCGGCAATTTCACCGCGACGCCACCCGTCGAGAGGCTCTCGCGGAGCGCCCCCCGGACGTCGACGGCCGCACCGTCGCGCGAACGCGACCACCGACGCCCCGCCAGCGTCGCCAGTGCCCCCTCGAAATCCCGGAGTGCGCCGTGGTCGAGGCGCGCGCTGTTCGCCGCCTCTTCGTCTATCGTCGTCGACTCGCCGACGGCACTGAACGTGCTGGAACGGTCTTCGTCGCCGTCGATTTCGTCCGGTGGGACCGCCGTGTCGGCGATCCGGCGCGAGCGGACTTCCAGTTCCCCCTCGGGGTCGTCTCCTCCCTCGCCGTCGCGGATCTCCGCGGCGTCGTCCGCGTCGGCGGCCGAGGGGTCCGAGAGCGTCCCGTCGACGTCCGTGTTGCCGTCGCGTTCGTCCGCGCCGCGGTCGCCCCACTGCTCGCTGTCGTCGACGGACGCCGTCGCCTCCAGGCCGGTCCGCAGGCGGTACCAGAACTCGGGGAAGAGTTCGTCGAACGTCTCGCTGTCGCGCGGACCGGTGACGAGCGTCGCGTGCATCGCTCCTCGCACCCTGGCGCGGTCGCTCAGCCCCACTTCGACGAGCGCCTCGACTGCCGGGAGTGCGGCGTTAGCGGGCACCGTCGCTCCGGCCAGTCTGAGTTTGCGGGCGAAGCGGACCACCTCCCGGAGGACGTGGTCGCGCGCGGCACCGAAGTCGGGTGTGTCGGTCGGCATCGCTGGTACGCTCCCGACCGTCAGCTCTCGGCCCGTCCGCGCGCCTCCTGGGCGGCGGTTTCGAGCCGTTCGAGCAGTTCGGCGTCGATCCGCTGGACGTCCTCGGCCTCCTTGACGAGCGTCCCGACGGAGCGCTTGATCTCGTCGGCGGTGAGGTGCGAATCGTCGCCGTTCGTGCGGAGCGTCGCGACGGCCCGCGCCCAGTCGAGCGTCTCGGCGACGCCCGGCTGTTTGAGGAACGCCTCCTCGCGGAGTTCCTGGACGATGCCACAGACTTCGGCGGCGACGGCGGCGTCGAGTTCCGGCACTTTGCGCCGGACGATCTCCAGTTCTGCCTCGAACTCGGGCGGTTCGACGTAGCAGTACAGACACCGCCGTTTCAGTGCGTCGCTTAGCCCGCGCGTCCGATTGGAGGTGATGACGACGACTGGCCGCTGGTCGGCCGCGACCGTGCCGTACTCGGGGATGCTCGCCTGGAAGTCCGAGAGCACTTCGAGCAGGAACGCCTCGAACTCCTCGTCGGCGCGGTCGACCTCGTCGATGAGGAGGACGGGCGGCGTCGGTCCCTCGTGGGTCAGCGCCTGCAGGAGCGGACGCTCGAAGATGTACTCGTCGGAGAACACCGACTCACCGCCCGCGCCTGCCCCCGCGCCGTCGTCGGTACCGCTCTCGGCGTCTCCATCGCTGTCCGCACCGGTACCTCCGCTGTCCGCGACGTTGCCCTCACCGGACTGGACCGCCAGCATCTGCTTCGTGTAGTTCCACTCGTAGAGGGCGTGTTCGGCGGCGAGTCCCTCGTAACACTGGAGGCGGACGAGGTCCGTCTCGAAGCCCGAGGCGAGGACCTTCCCGAGTTCGGTCTTGCCGCTGCCGGGTTCGCCCTCGACGAGCAGTGGCTTGCCCAGTTTCAGCGAGAGGTACACCGCCGTCACGAGTTCCTCGTCGGCCACGTAGTCGGCGCCCTCGAACACTCCCCGGAGGTCGTCCTCGGTGAGGTCGGCGAACGCCGCTGCGCCCTCAGACATCGGTCACTTCCTCCCGGACGTTCTCTTCTTCCTCCTCTCCCTCCACCTTACCCACGTATCGGCCGGGCTCGGCCGCGAACGCGTCGGCACAGCCCTGCCCACAGAAGTGGTAGGTCTCGCCGTCGTGTTCGACCGCCGGGGTCGCGTCCTCGACGGTCACGTCCATGCCACAGACGGGGTCGACGACGGTGTCCGCGGTGTTCTCGGTCGCTCCATGTTCGTCGCTCGCGGCGCGTTCGTCGTGTTCCTCGTGTCCGTCGCCTTCGGTGGGTGTCTCCCCCGCGTCGCGCTCCCACGGACCGGTGGAGGCGTCGCGGGCGTCGATTCGTATCGGGTCGTCAGCGCCGCGCCGCAGCGCGACGAGTTCTGCCAGCACGCTCACTGCTATCTCTTCCGGGCTCCGCGCACTTATATCGAGTCCTGCGGGCGTCGTGACGGCCGCCACCACGTCGTCGGGTTCGACGCCCAGCCGGTCGGCGACGGCTGCGGCCACGTCGTCGCGCCGCCGGTCGCTCGCGACCAGCCCGACGTAGCCGGCACCCGAGCGAAGTCCCGCCTCGACGCCGAGTCCGTCGTACTCTCCCATCGAGGCGACGACGACCGCCGTCGCACCGGCGATTGCGTCTGCGACTGTCTCCGAGTCCGTCGCTGGAAGCCGTCGCCCGTCCGGAGCGTCCTCGTTCTCGCCGCCGGCGACGACGAGCACGTCCGAGACCACTTCCCGCCCCAGGCGCGCGACGGCGCGGGCGACCGGCGAGTTGCCGACGACGACGAGTTCCGGGCCCGGGATCACGGGTTCGACGAACAGTTCGAGCGTGCCACCGCTGTGGCAGGTCATCGGGAACGCCCTGAGTCCGGGCCGTTCGACGTCGGCGGGGTCGGGAGCGAGGCCGATCAGGGCCGACTCGCCGCTCTCGATGGCGGCTTTCGCCTCGCGGACGGCGACAGACTGTGCGCACTCGGCACCGCCGACCCAGCCGACGACCTCGCCGTCGGCCGTCACGATTGCGCTGTCGCCGACGTGGGCCGAGACGGGCGCTTCGCGGCGGACGACGGTCACGCGAGCGTACGGCCGCCCGGCGCGTTCGAGTTCGCGAGCGCGTTCCCGGACCTGCCGGGCCGAGGGGGCGTCCGCGCGGTCGTTCCCGGACCCCTGGGAGCCGTCCACCATGCGGTCAGTCCGAGGCCGCCTCCTCGTCCCCGCTCTCGCCCCCCAGGTCGAGTTCGAGGTCGATCCGTTCGGCGGGGTCCCGGGTCAGTCCCGCGCCGTCGAGGGCCTCCCAGACGCGGTCGGCGGTCATCGGCATGTCGACGTGCGTGACGCCGCCGTGTGCCATCGCGTCGACGACGGCGTTGACGATGGCCGGCGGCGACCCCACCGTGGGCGACTCGCCGACGCCCTTCGCGCCGATGGGGTGGTGGGGCGACGGCGTGACGGTGTAGTCGGTGTCCATCTCGGGGATCTCCATCGAGGTGGGGAGCAGGTAGTTCATGAAGTCGCCGGCGGTGACGTTGCCGTTCTCGTCGTAGGTGACTTCCTCCAGCATCGCGGTGCCGATGCCCTGGGCGAGGCCGCCGTGGACCTGCCCCTCGACGATCATCGGGTTGATGCGGTTGCCACAGTCGTCGAGCGCGTAGAACTGGCGGATGTCCGTCTCGCCGGTCTCGCGGTCGATCTCGACGACGCAGACGTACGCGCCGAACGGGTAGGTCATGTTCGGCGGGTCGTAGTAGTTGACGGCTTCGAGTCCCGGCTCTTCGTCGGCCGGCGAGTTCATGTAGGACGCCCCGGCGACCTCCTCGACGGTGATCGTCCGGTCGGGTGCGCCCTGGACGTTGAACGCGCCGGTCTCGCGGTCCCAGACGACGTCCTCGTCGGCGACTTCGAGTTCGTTCGCGGCGATGGAACGGGCCTTGTCCCGCACCTTGCGGGCCGCGACGGCAGTGGCAGCCCCACCTACCGGGGTCGACCGGGAGGCGTAGGTCCCGAGACCGTACGGTTCGGTGTCGGTGTCACCGTGTTCGACTTCGACGTCCTGTACGTCGAGTCCCAGTTCTTCGGCGACGATCTGGGCGAAGGTGGTCTCGTGACCCTGGCCCTGGGTCTGGACGCCGATCCGGACTGTGGCTTTGCCGGTCGGATGCACCCGGATCTCCGCGGAGTCGAACATCTCGATGCCGGCGATGTCACACTGCTTGCCCGGCCCGGCGCCGACGATCTCGGTGAACGTCGAGAGACCGATCCCCAGGAGTTTCCGGTCGTCGTTCTCGATGCGCTCTCGCTGTTCCTCGCGCAACCCCTCGTAGTCGACGGACTCGAGCGCCTTGTCCAGGGCTCGTTCGTAGTCGCCCGAGTCGTAGGTCCAGCCCGTCGCGCTCTCGTAGGGGAACGACTCCTTCGGGATGAAGTTCTTCCGCCTGATCTCGGCGGGGTCCACGTCGAGTTCCTGGGCCAGGACGTCGACGAGGCGTTCGATGAGATAGACGGCCTCCGTCACGCGGAACGAACACCGGTAGGCGATACCCCCCGGAGCGGTGTTCGTGTAGTAGGCGTCGAGTTTGCCGTAGGCGGCGTCGATGTCGTAGGAGCCCGTGAATATCTTGAAGAACCCGGCGGGGAACTTCGAGGGCTGTGCGGCGGCGTTGTACGCGCCGTGATTCGCGATGACGTCCACGTCTACCGCAGTGATCTCGCCGTCCTCGGTGGCGGCGAGTCGCCCGGTCATGTCGTAGTCGCGGGCGAACGACGTGGTCTGGACGTTCTCCGAGCGCTCCTCTACCCACTTGACCGGGGTTTCGAGGACGTAGGAGGCCGCCGCGGCGACGACGTAACCCGGGTAGATAGGCACCTTGTTGCCGAACCCGCCGCCGACGTCCGGTGAGACGATCCTGACTTTGTGCTCGGGGATGCCCGAAACCATCGAGAACAGCGTCCGGTGGGCGTGGGGCGCCTGGGAGGTCATGTGGACGGTCATCTGCTCGTTGTCCTCGTCCCAGTCGGCCACACACCCACAGGTCTCGATGGGTGCCGGATGGAGACGCTGGTAGAACATGTCCTCCTCGACGACGGCGTCTGCGTCGTCGAAAGCTGCCTTCGTGGCCTCCTCGTCGCCCGTCTCCCAGGTGAAGATGTGGTTGTCGTCCTGGTCGAGGTCCTCGCGGACGACGGGAGCGTCGTCTTGCATCGCCTCGCCGGCGTCGGTGACGGCGTCCAGCGAGTCGTAGGTGATATCGACCTTGTCCGCGCCGTCCTTGGCGGTGTAGCGGTCGGTCGCGATGACGGCCGCGACCTCCTGGGACTGGAACTTGACCTTGTCCCTGACGAGCACCTCCTGGGTGTCGTCCATCAGCGTCGGCATCGTCGCCAGGTCGTAGGCGGCCAGGTCCTCGGCGGTGAGGACGGCGACGACGCCGTCGACGGCTTCGGCCCGCTCGGTGTCGATGTTCTCGATGCGGGCGTGGCCGTAGTTGCTCCGGACGATCTCGCAGTGGAGCATCCCGTCTTTCTTGACGTCGTCGACGTAGTTGCCGTGACCGGTGATGAAGCGGCGGTCCTCCTTGCGTTTGACTTCCTCGCCCATCCCGCCGCGGCCGTGACCGTGGTCGGCCTCGGGGTCCGGCCCGCCGTCGTCGTCGTGTCTGAACTCCGCGTCGGGCGACTCGTCCGCGTCGCTGCTCATCGGTCCTCACCCCCCGTCGGGTAGTCCATCGTGAGATCCGGTCCGTCGCTGCAACTGCATCCCCCGTCGGTCGCCGGGTTGCCTCCATCTGAGGCGGTCTCACCGCCGTCGGTCGTCGGTTCGCCGCCGTCCGCGGCGGTTTCGAGGCTCGCGTCCTCGTGTTCCACTGGTGATTCCGGCGGTTCGCGGTCGTTCAGCACGTCCGATGCGTACTGGATGGACTTCACGATGTTCTGGTAGCCGGTACACCGGCAGAGGTTGCCGCTGATGTTCACGCGAATCTCCTCGTCGGTCGGGTCGTCGTTTTCCTCTAGCAGGGCCTTGCCGGCCATGATCATTCCAGGCGTACAGAAGCCACACTGGAGGCCGTGCATCTGTTTGAACCCTTCCTGGATGGGGTGCAGGTCGGAATCGCCCATGCCGGCCTCGGGCAACGCCTCCATGCCTTCGACGGTCGTGATCTCGGAGCCGTCGGCCTGGACGGCGAACTGCAGGCAGGATTTGACGGCCTGGCCGTCCTTGTAGACGGTGCAGGCGCCGCAGTTGCCGGTGTCACAGCCGATGTGCGTGCCGGTGAGGTTCAGGTCCTCGCGGATGGCGTGAACCAGTAGTTTTCGTGGCTCGACGCTGAGTTCGCGTTCGGTGCCGTTGACGGTCATCACGACGTCTTTCTCGGTCATTGTCAGTCACCCACTGTCAGCTGGTCGGTGCCGTAGCTCCCGGCGGGCCCCTCGCCGCGGGCGCGCTCCGTGGCGTCGGCGAGTGCGCGCTGGGTGAGCACGCGCACCATGTTCTCCTTGTAGCCGGCGCTCCCGTGTTCGTCGCCTTCGGGGTTCGAGGCCTCCGCCGCGAGTTCGCCCGCCCGCTTGAACGACTCGCCCGACGGGACTTCGCCGGTGAGATGCTCGGCCGCGTCCGGTACTGGAATGTTCGTGATGTCGACGCCCGTCAGGGCCACGCCGGCGTCGGCGATGGTCTCGCCGTCGAGTGCGACACGGGCTGCGACGGCCGCCATGGCGTAGTCGCCGACCTTGCGTTTGAGTTTGTGGTAGGAACTGCCCTCGTTCTCGCCCGAAACCGGGACGCGGAGTTCGGTGACGAGTTCGCCCGGTCGAAGGTCCGTCTCGTAGGGGAAGAGGAACAGTTCGTCGGCGGGAATCGTCCGCTCGCCGTCGGGGCCGCGGGCGACGACTTCGCCGTCGTGAGCGAGCAGGACCGACCCCCAGTCGCCCTTGGGGTCAGCCTGTGTCACGGAGCCGACGACGGTCCCCTGATTGCGTATCTGGGGGTCGCCGATCAGCGGTGCGGCGTCGGCGAAACTGCCGTAGTTCTCGTCGATCAGCGCCGACCGCTCGATATCGGCGTGGCGGACCAGAGCGCCGACGCGCAGGTGGTCGCCGTCTTCGCGGAGATAGTCGAGCGAGTCGATGCCGTTGATGTCGACGACGTCGTCCGGTTGTGAGAGCCTGAACCGCATCGTTGGGACGAGGCTCTGGCCTCCCGCCAGGATCGTCGGGTCGTCGAGGTCGTCGAGCAGTGTGACCGCCTCGTCGACGGTGCTCGGTTCGTGATGCTCGAAGTGTGCTGCTTTCATGATTCGGTGTGGGTTCGTGGGTTCGACCGGCCGATCCAGGGCGGGACCTCGCTGTCCACACTGGGGATCGACCGTCCGGTGGTCACCGCCGTCTGCCAGTTCGTTCGCTCGATACCACCGCTCTCGTTCGTCGGGGCGACGGAGTCGCCCGCGAGCCGAGTGTAACCTGCGTCCGACGACCGGGTCTACAGTGTCGAGTGGTAGCAAGTGACGAGGGGCGATACCGGGCGTCCCGCTCGTGTCCGTCTACGCACTGCCACGGACCCGTCTAAGGGTACCAGCAGTATAATTCTTCCCTGACTTTCGTTACAATTAGCGGGCGACGTGGTTCCCGGTCAGTACGCGGCGTCCAGTAGGTTTTTTGACGAGTGGGTGCAGGTCTCCGGCATGGTCCGCGCTGGTGCCCCTCCCCGCACTGTCGGGTCCGTCCGCGTCGTCGCCTTCCTCTGTCTCGTGGCCCTGGTCGTCCTGGCTGGCTGTAACGCGCTTCCGGCCGACACCGAGAGCGAAGAGCCGCACGGAACCGTTACGCCGGCACCGGTGCCGGAGACGGGGAGTGGTCAGGGGTCGTCGACGGCCATCGCGCGGCCAGTCGGGACGGCGCTCCCGCCGGGCGTGTCGGTCGACGGGTCGGTGAACGCGACCGAACTGCTCTGTGCGAACAATCGCATCCTGTCGAACCAGTCGTACACGATGGTCTGGTCGTACGTGGACCGAGACACCCGTTCGGACGTCCCGACTCGGGAGGGAACGACCACGACACGGGTCGACGACGGGCGGGTCCGCTACGATTTCGGTGACCCAGCGAACACGAGCAACGTGACGTACGTCGACCGGACGGGTCGGTACGTCCGGCAGATGATGAACGGGACAGTCACGGCCCGGTACACTAACGACACGAGTCCGCCGGTGACGACGATCCCGACGTTTCACTTGCCGTTCGAAACAGAACTCTCGCCGTCGAACGTGAGCGTCTCGACTGTGGAGCGTGACGGCGAGACGCTCTATCGCGTTCACGTCCCGGAGCACCCGTCTCCGGAGTCCTACCGTCGAAACTATACCGCGACGGTCTACGTCGCGCCCTCGGGTGTGGTCCAGTCGCTGTTCGTCGTGGACAGTACCTACGTCGGCGAGGGTCGCGACAGGGGTGAAACGGGCAACTACAGCGTCGTCAGGGACCGCTACACGGTGCGAGCCGTCGGCGAGACGACCGTCTCGGAACCGTCCTGGGTTCGGTCGCTGAAGCGGAACGTGACGACTTCGAACCGCACTGGTCCGGAGCGATACCGCTACTGTGACGGCTGAATCGCGCTCGGGAGAAATGCGATCGATGACCGCACCGCGGGCTTCGATGAGGGTTGAAAGCCCACGGGCCGCTGGCTAGCTGTGAGAGTGAACTCGACCGCAACCGCAGTCGACGTGGTGGGGTGAAAGCCCTCGGGCCGCTGGCGGTCGCTGACCGGGATATTCTCGCTCGAACACCCGCACCGCGCCGCACTCGCTCGAATAGGGCCCGCTCAGGCGACTCCGTTCGCTTCGCTCACCGCCAGCGGCCCTCGCCCTTTCAGTCCACCAGGGATGAAATACGTCGCACAGGCTCTGTACTTCTGCGGTTGCCGTTCATCGAGCCGAGAGTACTCGGGAACATATGGCGCAGTGTCTCGATTAGTGGGCTGATCGGACTCGATGACGACTGTGATCGACCCCGACCTATGTTGCCGGTGAT
>Ga0207771_100121_pt1 | contig 57099 bp, 58 predicted proteins | sample A23M2SouthBayCA_2_FD_187731 | JGI IMG/M metagenome (GOLD analysis project Ga0207771, IMG submission 187731) | Aerobic enrichment media microbial communities from Eden Landing Ponds, California, USA - A23 M2 (2) (SPAdes) | ecosystem: Environmental > Aquatic > Marine > Unclassified | place... | reverse complement strand
CGACGATGGTAGCGACGTGGGAACGCCGGGGACTTGACCCCCCCGATCAGTTGACGTCAGTACTGGGCGGAGAACGGCCAGATTCACAGGCAGAGGCATCTACGACGGAACTTCGCTAAACAGGTACAAATCACGAAGGCATCATGCGATCCGGTCATGTTGCTATTATCGAACGGGGTTGTAGCATACAAATCATATGAATATCATAACATAACTTCCAGTGTGTCTCGCAAGATGTGGATTTCGAATTAACGCTGTGGACTACGGTGTATTTTGATGATGTGGCCTTAGCCACACCCCTAAGCGGGAACCGGCCCCCGGGCCGGATTATCGCTCGGGCGAGCGCGAGATCTCACCGCCGATGCCCATCGCTCGCCGGCTCGACCGTACCAGTCACCCCCGACACTTCGCTCTCGAAAGGGTGAATCACGGCAAGACGTACCCGTTACTGGTACATGAGAGAGTGTCGCCACTACCCGCGACCGAGACGTTCCCGGCCCGCGGGCGAGCGACCGCTACGCGAGAAGTTGCCAGGCGTCCATCTCGACGCTCCCACCGTCGCGACGCCACTCGACGGCCGCCGTCCGGAACCGCGTGGCGTCCTGCTTCGTGTCTCATCACATCTCGAAGGCCGTATTCGTCAGAAACGACAGGTCCGGATTTGCTTCAGGATCCAACTCGCCGAAACACAGCCGGAAGCAGGCGTCACGCCGATTTCACTCACCAATGCCGTATCTGAGCGCGAATTCACAGAGTGAAGTCCAAAACATCCGCGCCGAGCGTAGCGAGGCGCGGTTCACCGCCGGAGCCGTCGAAGACGGCGGAGGCGGCCTTTTTCGCCCACGTTTTTGCGTCGAGTGGTTCCCGCAGCGAGCGCTAGCGAGCGAGGAAACCCGAGGCGGAAAAAGGTGGTAGTGGACTCGCGGGGATTGTGAACCAGAGGAAGACGTTCCGGGCGTGCGGCCTCGCTGTCGCTCGGCCGTTCCGGGGCTGCGACTTCCAGGGTTCAAATCCCCGCTCGAACAGCACGACGTTGCGGCTCACGGTCGCGAGCACACGCTACGCGGTGCTCCCCGGAATGGTTCGCCGCAAAAGTAGTGGACTCGCGGGGATTTGAACCCCGGGCCTCTTCCTTGCGAAGGAAGCGATCTGCCACTGATCTACGAGCCCGCAAATCGTTCTGAGAGCGCGGCCACGATAAAGCCTGCGCGTGAGAGCCGGTCCGTCACACAGTCACACGCCCGCTGGCGTCGACTGGCGACCGGCGTGGCGGGTCAGTCCTCGAGGACGATCTCGATGGAGACGTCGTTGGGGACTTCGATCCGCATCAGCTGGCGCAGCGCCCGTTCGTCGGCGTCGATGTCGATGAGCCGCTTGTGGACGCGCATCTCCCAGTGTTCCCAGGTCGCGGTCCCTTCACCGTCGGGGGACTTGCGCGTGGGGACTTCGAGCGTCTTCGTCGGGAGCGGCACGGGGCCCGAGAGCTCGACGCCGGTCTTGTTGGCGATGTCGCGGACCTCGCCACAGATGGAGTCGAGGTCTTCGGGGCTGGTGCCTGCCAGCCTGACGCGTGCCTGCTGCATGCGTTATCGCTCGTTGACCGACAGCACCTTGCCGGCCGCGATGGTCTGACCCATGTCGCGGATGGCGAAGCTCCCGAGCTCGGGAATCTCGCTCGAGGGCTCGATGCTGAGCGGCTTCTGGGGGCGCACCGTCACGACCGCCGCGTCGCCGTTCTGGATGAAGTCCGGGTTCTCGTCCGTGACCTCGCCAGAGGAGGCGTCGATCTTCTTGTCGATGGACTCGACCGTGCAGGCGACCTGCGCGGTGTGAGCGTGGAAGACCGGGGTGTAACCTGCGGTGATGACGCTCGGGTGCTGCATGACGACGATCTGGGCCTGGAAGGTCTCGGCGACCGTCGGCGGGTCGCTGGCCGGGCCACAGACGTCACCGCGGCGGATGTCGTCCTGGCCGATGCCACGGACGTTGAACCCGACGTTGTCACCGGGGCCGGCCTGGGGCACCTCTTCGTGGTGCATCTCGATGGTCTTGACCTCGCCACCGACGTCGCTGGGCTGGAAGCTCACGTCGTCGCCGGTGTTGAGCATCCCGGTCTCGACGCGGCCGACCGGCACAGTACCAATACCGGAGATGGTGTAGACGTCCTGGATCGGCAGGCGCAGCGACGTGTCCGTCGGCGGCTGGGGCTCGGGCAGCGCGTTGAGCGCTTCGAGCAGGATCTCGCCGTCGTACCACGGCGTGTTCTCGGACTCCTCGGCGATGTTGTCACCCTCGAACGCGGAGAGGGGGATGAACTTCGCGTCGTCGGGGTTGAACTGCACCTGCTTGAGCAGCTGCGTGACCTCGTCGACGACTTCCTTGTAGCGGCCCTCGCCGTAGTCGACGAGGTCCATCTTGTTGATGCCGACGATCATCTCGCCGATACCCAGGGTGCGCGCCAGGAAGACGTGCTCCTGGGTCTGGGGCTGGACGCCGTCGTCCGCCGCGACCACGAGCACAGCGTTGTCCGCCTGGCTCGCGCCCGTGATCATGTTCTTGACGAAGTCGCGGTGGCCCGGACAGTCGACGATGGTGAAGTAGTACTCGTCGGTGTCGAACTCCTGGTGGGCGATGTCGATGGTGACGCCGCGCTCTCGCTCCTCGGCGAGGTTGTCCATGACGTAGGCGAACTCGAAGCCGCCCTTGCCCTTCTCTTCTGCTTCTTCTTTGTGTTGTTCGATGACGTGCTCGGGGACGCTGCCTGTCTCGTACAGCAGTCGCCCGACCAGTGTGCTCTTCCCGTGGTCTACGTGGCCGATGATGGCCAGGTTCTGGTGAGGCTTGTCTTCGCTCATTGTGTATCTCACGCGCAGAGGCGCTATGTGGATGACTTTTGGCGGTTAGTGTTAAAACCATTTCGATAGCGTTCGTAGCTCATCCCAGCGCTGTCTTGCGATCTGCCAACCGCTGGCACGGACCGTGGGGTGTGATCGACCCCCGGGTCGGGACGGAGCGACCGACCCCGTCACGGCGGTACCGTTTTTACCACACCGGTCGGATTTCGACGCATGGCTGGGCCCCCGATGGGTGACCGACTCACGCCCTTCTTCGCGGTCGTGACGCTCCCGCTGGGAATACTGGCGTTTCTGTTCGGCAACTGGCAGGCCGCCGCGGTCGTGTTCGTCGTCGGCTGGTTCCTTCTCGTCCCCGCCGCTGCCATCCTCTTCGGTCCGTCCTGGGAAGAAGAGATGGAGAAGTACGCTGACTGGCAGGAGGCCGCCGAGCGACTCGACAGTGAGGGCGGCGAAGCGACGGGTCAGGCAGACCCCGTCGACGAACTCCGCGACCGCTACGCACGCGGCGAGATAGACGAGGTCGAGTTCGAACGCCGACTGGAAGGCCTCCTCGAAACCGAGGACGTGGACGGCGCCGACCAGGACGCCGTCGAACGAGCGGTCGAACGGTTGAGCGAGAGCGAGAACGAACGGGTGGACGAAGATATCGAGGAACGCGTAGAATCCGACGTGGCCCGCGACGCTGGGCTCGAACGGGAACCCGAGTGAGTGTCGTGGCTGATCGCAACCCTATCATCGTCGGAGTCTGCCGGATGCGTGTCGATACTGTCGTATTGGTCATCATCGCAACTGTGTGGTCATCGGGTCAGAACAGCACCGTCTCGCCACCTGTCCCGACGCTCCCCTATACCGTGTTCTGGAGTTACTCCCAAAGCGGCCGTTCGACTCGCGCGTCAGATAGTCGTCTCAGTGTTCGGGGTGAGACTGTCGAGGACTGACCGACCGACTGACCGCATCTCTTCGAAGCACGACTCGCGCTCGCTATTGATGCCGATTTTCGTCGTGTAAAAGTTGTCACGCGGACCAGGAGCGGTGAACTGGAAGAAACCGGTCGAGCCAGATCTGTTCGCCACTACGAAACACTCTGTCCCATCGATGACGATCGGGTCGGCCTCCTCGTAGCCCTCCTGCTCGACCATGGGGCGGTCCACGTCTTTCTCGACCGGTGAATTGAGCTGAAGCACGCTAATGTTGTCGCGATAGAACGTGTCTTGGTCAGCGTACGAACCGGGGTACCCAAAGCTGACCTCTAACGTCGCGTCCCCGTACGACTCCACGTTTTTCTCCCAGTTGTCCGGGAAGGAGGGCACAACTACGAATGCAGTGTCGGCTACGTCGTAGGGATTCAGTGACGATCCCTGTGGACAGCCACCGGACCCGTCACCGGAGTTCGTGTCTCCACTTCCGTCCTCGTCGCCATCGGCGGTGCCCCGGTCACCCCCACCCTCACCGAGACATCCCGTGAGGCCGCCCAGACCTGTGAACGCGAGTCCGGATAACATGCTGCGACGCGATAGATCGGTGTGCTCGGACCCGGACAGTCGTGATTGCATGTTATATTCTCGTCCGTTATCACTATAAAATTATGGTACTACTGTCGATGGACGCCGATTTCGATAGTATTACTCGTCCCGTTGGAGCACATCATCCGCTCCTGTTCTCTACCCTCCGAGCACGCGAATGGTATACGTGAGTCCGTGAATTTGTCCCGATATACCCCGTCTTCAACAGCAAGCAGTACGTGGCCGGCTGATCCCAACGCTATATAGCGATTCAATGGAGCCGAGTGAGTACAATATTCCAGATTGACTCGTAGTGATTATTGTCGATTATTTCCGGATCGCGCCGACCCCGGGGTCGGCCCATACCGGTAAATCGCTACAATAATCACTATCAGCTATCCCAGATTAGTTCGGGATCGTGAGATGGAAGATCTCGGCGGGCTCGGGAGACCGTGCTCTCCCGGAAATGACGTGCAGTTCAGTCGCCTGATCGGGCTCTATTCTCGCGAGTGCAACGCCGTGCGGGTAGCCGAGCGGGAATATCCCGCGTAGCGACCGCTAACTGTGAGGCACCACACGCCCCGAATATGAGCGGGGAGAGACGACCCGTGACTGGTCCGGGGACTTTGATCGATCACTGACGACGGAGGTGCTGTCACCGGAGTCACTCGAAGGCAGTTCCCCGCGACTGGTCCGACGACGGGGTCTACTGGACCCAACTAGTCGCGCTACAGCTCGGGCAGTCGACCAACATCGGCGAGGACCGCGGTGGCAGTCTCTGGACCGCCGGCACCGCGACCGGAGACGTTGAGTCGGCCGGCGTGGCGGGTCTCGAACTGGACGATGTTGTTCGTCCCGGTCACGGCGAGCGTCCCGTTCTGGGGGACGAGTCGCGGGCCGACTCGTACTTCCTCGTCGCTGGTCACTTCACCGACCAGTCGCACCGTCTGACCGTCCTCGGTCGCGAGTTCGAGGGCACTCCCCGGGATCTCCTCGATACCCTCGACGTTGGCGTCTTCGAGGGTGTACTCGCGGCCGTTGCCACGGAGGACGTTCGCCAGGATCACGAACTTCAGCGCGGCGTCGGTACCGTCGACGTCGAAGGTCGGGTCGGCCTCGGCGACACCCAGGTCCTGGGCCTCGGCGAGGACGTGCTCGTAGCCCAGTCCCTCCGCGGCCATCCGCGAGAGGATGAAGTTGGCGGTGCCGTTGAGCACCCCCCGGACAGCCGTGATGTGGTCGGCGCCGAAGTCCTCGACGGTCGAGAGCACCGGCATCGCACCGCCGACGGTCGCCTCGAACCTCACTGTGCCGGCGCTCGCGTCTTCGAGGTCCCGGAGTTCGCCGTAGCGTTCGGCGACAGGGCCCTTGTTCGCGAGTACGACGTGGCGGTCGCGTTCGAGCGCGGCACGGAGGTGGCCGAAACCGGGCTGTGCGTCACCCAGCGTCGTCGGGGTCGCCTCGACGAGGACGTCGTACTCGCCGGCGAGCACCTCCTCGGGGTCGGCAGAACCCGGGTGACCGCCGTCGCGCTTGGCGTCGAGGGCGGCCGCGACGTCGATTCCCTCGGGGTCGACCGCCGCGCCGGTCGAATCCGCGAGCGCGGTGACGGTGTGTCCGTACTCGGCGGCGAGTTCCGCGACGGAACTCCCGACCGCACCGGCTCCGAGGACGGCGAGTCTCATTGGTCACCTCCCGAGAGGGGTTCGATGACCTGCAGGTCCTTCTCGTCGGCGATCGACCGGACGGCGTCGATGGTCGACCGTCGTTCGTTCTCCTCGGTCGCCAGTCGCAAGCGCGCACTCGACTCGTCGTCGGTGCCCTCCGGTGCCGACAGCGAGAGGTCAGTCACGGTGGCTTGCGTCGACTCGTGGATCCGCGAGAGCGTATCCGAGAGGTCTGTGTCGACGACGTGGCCCGTGAGGACCACGGTCAGCGACTCGCCGTAGCGTCGCGAGCCGGCCTGGATGACGTTGATGCCGGCCTCGCGCAACGCGTCGACGATGTCGTCGAAGCGCTCGGGGCTCGCTTCGAGGTCGACCTCGACGGGGATGTGTCCCCGCGGGGTGACGTTACCCCGCTCGTGGAAGATAGAGAGGAGATTGCCGCCGTTGTCGGCGATAGGGCCGAGCGCCCGCAGGAGTTCGCCGGGCTCGTCGACCAGTTCGAGCCGGACTGTGTACGCCCGCACCTCGTCGGTCGAGTCACTCATCGCCCGTTCACCTCCTGACTGCGCTCGCGTGCGCTCATCGTGGTCGAATCACTGCCCCGGGCTATAAAATCCCGCCGCTTCGCCGGCCGTCCCGCGTCGCGCCCTGATCGCTCTCCGGCGGTCGTCCTCGCAGGATGCCGGCGTAAGTCCGTGCATGTGCGTGTCTCTCCCTGTCGTTTTTAGAGGAGTGACAGCGTTCGGGGACGTATGGTACTGGAGATAATTGCCGGGTTCGTCTTCCTGGTCCTGCTGGTGGTAGGGGTCGCCTACGCGGTCAGCGTCTACAACCAGCTGGTGAACCTGGACAACCGGGCCGACCAGGCGCGACAGAACATCGACGTCGTCCTGACACAGCGCCAGGACGAGCTCACGAAGCTGATCGACGCTGCGAAGGAGTACATGGAGCACGAACGGGAGGTGCTGACCGAACTGACCGAGGCCCGCGAACAGGCCGAACGCGCCTCGACACCGGGCGAGGAGGCAGCGGCCGACCAGCAGATCCGACAGGCACTCGGATCCTTCCGTGCGCGCATGGAGGCCTACCCGGAACTGCGCTCCCAGGAGAACCTGCTCCAGTTCCAGTCGCGCATCAGCGCGCTGGAGAACCAGATCGCCGACCGGCGGGAGGTGTACAACGAGTCGGTCACGCAGCACAACACCCGCATCGAACAGGTGCCCTACGTGCTCGTCGCGCGCCAGTTCGGCTACGAGGAGCGGGAACTGTTCGAGGCCAGCGAGGAAGAGAAAGCGGACGTCGACGTCGGCGAGGCGTTCGCCTGAGATGGTCGTCGACGGATTCACGGACGTCGAGGTGCTGGGCCCAGTCTTCCAGACACCCCTCCAGGCGAGTATCGAGTTGCGTCTGTTCCTCGGGGCGTTCGTCCTCGTCGGCCTCTTTTTCGTCTACGATGGGTTCAGACGGTGGCAGCGAATGCGCCTGATGCAAGATACCCCAACCGAACGCATCCGCTCGGCGGCGGTCGGTCGAACGGAACTGAACGGGGTCGGCCGTCCCATCGGCGACCCGCTCAGGCGGCCGTTCGACGACGGCACCTGCCTCGTCGCGACCTGGGAGATAGAAGAGTGGGAGGAGACTCGCGACAAGAACGGCCGGAGCACGGGCGGACACTGGTCGACCGTCGACAGCGGGACACTCACCGCACCGTTCCAGCTCGACGACGGGACCGGGACGCTGCGCGTCGAACCCGACGAGGACACGCGATTCAAGTTCCACGACGACAACGTCACGGAGATCCGCGTCAAGCCGAGACACCAGGAACCCCCCGAGGTCGCCGACTTTCTCAGATACCACACCGACGTAGACGTGCCACCCAGCGGCGGTATCACCGGGTTTCTCTTCTCGGAGGACCGCAAGTACACCCAGCGATACATCCCGGTTGGCGCGGACCTGTACTTGCTGGGTGGGACCGAACCGACCGACCCCGACGCGGACAACTCCAGCGGGCTGGTCTTCCGGCGCGGTCCGGGCAGTGGCGCGTTCATCGTCTCGGACCTGACGGAGACCGAACTCGTCTCCGGGTCGCGCTGGGTCTCGCCCCTGGAGGCAGTCTTCGGACTCGCAGTGAGTTCTGTCGCTCTGTTCTTCCTGCTCACGTCGACTGGCGTCGCGTGAGACGGCGCTCACGACTCGGAGAGACGGACCTCGTCGAAACCGACCTCTTCAGAGACGCCGGCGTTGTGTTCGCCGCCGATGCGAAGCGCCTGGAAGTCCGAAAGGACCGACTCGACTGCCGGCTGGTCCACCGTTGGCCCTCCCACGTTACGCTCGTGAAAGTCCCGTGTGTCCGCGTCGAGCGTGAGAGTATACTGCGTCCACTCCTGGGCGGGCGGGTCGAACTGCGTCGTCACGACTCTGTCCGGCCCCTCTAGCACCACTGCGGCGTTCCGGTCGAGGCCGGTGTGCGAGGACCGCTGGGAGAACGCCAGTTGCCCACCAGCGGCGGCCGACACGTCACCGAGATATTCCGACGGAGCGTCGAAGAAGAAGGCGTAATCCGTGTTGTCGAGGTGTTTGACGTATCCAGTGTCCTCGACACCACCGCTTTCCTCCCACGTCAAATCCAGGGTTCCCTGGACCTCGCTCCAGTCGGGATCGTCGGAGCGGTCGTAGGTTGTCATATCGACCAGCGACCAGTCGCTCGTTCCGTCGTCGAACGTCGTCTCCGCGATCGACCCTGTTCCGGACGCGCCGTTGAGACACCCCACGAGAAGCGAACTCGTCACTGTGGCACCCACCGCTCGTAGCGCCGTCCGCCGTGTCGTGCTCTGTTCCGTCACAGATCGTGATGTTTCAGAATCACATTAAAGATTGGGGCTGACAGGCAGACAGAATACGACTGATATCCCGGGACGGTTCACGAAATTCGTTACTGACAGCTTTTTCCGCGAGCCGGGAGCCTTTACCCCGCCGAGATAACCAAAATGCATGCTGAAACTCGATCACATTACTGTGGCTTGTAGCTACCCTGACCAGTTAGCGACGTTCTGGGAGACGGCGCTGGAAGGCGAGCGAGTGGACCTGCCGGGGTCGAACGACACCGAGATGGTGGGCCGGGGAGGTGAGGGCGTAGCGCTGTTGTTCAAGCCGATGGCGAAAGCGTCGACCCGGCAGATGCCGATCCACCTCGATCTAGGCACCGACGACCGCGAGGCGGCCATCGAGCGGTTGCGGGAGATGGGCGCGAGCGTCCGCGAGACGAAACGCGAGGAGCACGGCGAGCACACGGCGACGTGGACAGTCATGGAAGACCCGGAAGGCAACGGTTTCTGTGTGTTCGAGTACTGAGAGAGTCGTCACACAGTTCGACGAGGAACACAACCGCAAGGTGCTGTAGCGGGACACCGCTGTAGCGGAACACCGACGGTCCACTGTGCGGGACACCGACGTTCAAACGTCCGCGCGAGCGGAGCGAGCGCGGTTCACCCGAGTCGCGTCGCGACTCGCTTTTTTGGTCCAGCCTTTTTGGCCGAGTGGTTCCCGCAGCGTCGCCGAAGGCGGCGCGAGGAAACCCGAGGCGAAAAAAGCTGGTAACGAGGTCGTCTAGAAATAATCGACCGTCTGGGGCAGTTCCTGCTTCATGCCCTTGCGCTCGCGGATCTGCATGATCGTCTCGCGCTGGAGGTTGTCGGCCATGACCTGGAAGCCGGCGTTCTCGGTGTTCCAGGAGGCACGCCCCTCCGTCGCGCTACGAATATCGGAGGAGAAGCCGATCATCTCCTCGACGGGCGCGATGCCCTCGACGACCATCAGGTCGCCTTCCTGGTACATGTCGTCGACGCGGCCACGACGACCCTGAATCTCGCCCGAAGCCGAGCCCATGTACTCGTTGGGGACGTCGATGCGGACCTCCTGGATGGGTTCAAGGAGACGCACTTCGCCGTCGATGAGGGCGTTGTGGATGGCACGGCGAGTGGCCGGGATGACCTGTGCCGGGCCGCGGTGGATGGCGTCCTCGTGGAGGCGGGCGTCGTGGAGACGGATGAGCGAGCCCTGGACGGGTTCCGCGGCGAGTGGGCCGTCGTTGAGGGCCTCTTCCATACCCTCCAGCACCAGTTCCATCGTCTCGTTGAGGTGCTGGATACCCTTCGTGTCGTCGATGATGATGTTGGTGCCGTGGATGTGCTCGACGTTCTGGGAGGTGTCCTTGTCCATCCCCGCCTCCTGCAGCGCCTCACGGCGTTCGAGTTCGGGCATGTCCATCGAGGCCTCGCCCATCTGGACCGTCTCGACGAGGTCCTCCGAGAGCGGGTGGACCGTGATGTAGAAGCGGTTGTGCCGGTTCGGGGAGATACCCTCGACCTCGCGGGACTCCTGCTGGGGGGCCTCGCGGAAGACGACGATGGGTTCACCGGTGTTGATCGGGATGCCCTGGTTGCGCTCGATGCGCTGGCCGATCACTTCGAGGTGGAGCTCGCCCTGCCCGGAGATGAGGTGCTCGCCGGTGTCCTCGTTGATCTCGATCTGGATAGTGGGGTCTTCCTTGGCAACCTGCTGGAGCGTCTCGATGAGCTTGGGCAGGTCGTCCATGTTGCGAGCCTCGACGCTCTTGGTGATGACCGGCTCGGAGATGTGCTCGATGGACTCGAAGGGCGTCATCTCGATGGACGACACCGTGGAACCGGCGATGGCGTCGCGCAGACCCGTCACGGCGGCGATGTTCCCCGCGGGAACGCGGTCGACTTCCTCGCGCTCGCCGCCCATGTAGATGCCGACGCTCTGGACGCGGTTCGTGCCCGCGGTCCCGGAGACGTACAGCTCCTGTCCCTTCTCGATGGTGCCCGAGAAGACACGACCCGCAGCGATCTCGCCGGCGTGGGGGTCGATACCGATGTCGGTGACCATCATGACGACTTCGCCGTCCGGGTCGACGAGCTGCATCGACTCGGAGACGTCCGTCGTGTCGTCACCGCGCCAGATGCGCGGGATACGACGGGGCTGGGCGTCGACGGGGTTCGGGAAGTGCTCACAGACCATGTCGAGGACGACGTTCGACAGGGGGGTGCGCTCGTGGAGTTCCTGTCGGTTGTCGGCCCGTTCGAGGTCCATGATGTCCCCGAAGTCCATGCCGGTACGCTGCATCGAGGGCATCGAGACGCCCCACTTGTACAGCGCGGACCCGAAGCCGACGGTCCCCTCCTCGACGGAAACCGTCCAGTCGTCGTTGATGTCGTCCATCTCCTCGGTCATCCCGCGGATGAGTTCGTTCACCTCGTGGATGACGCCCAGGAGTCGCTCCTGCATCTCCTCGGGCCCCTCCTGGAGCTCGGAGATGAGGCGGTCGACCTTGTTGATGAACAGAGTCGGCTTGACGCCCTCGCGCAGGGCCTGCCGGAGGACCGTCTCCGTCTGGGGCATGGCACCCTCGACAGCGTCGACGACCACGAGCGCGCCGTCGACGGCACGCATCGCGCGGGTGACGTCCCCGCCGAAGTCGACGTGGCCGGGCGTGTCGATGAGGTTGATGAGGTGGTTGGTACCCTCGTACTCGTGGGTCATCGAGACGTTGGCGGCGTCGATGGTGATGCCGCGCTCTTGCTCGTCTTCCTCGGTGTCCATCGCGAGCTGTTCCCCGGCGGTCTCGTCGGAGATCATGCCCGCGCCAGCCAGCAGGTTGTCCGTCAGCGTCGTCTTCCCGTGGTCGACGTGTGCTGCGATGGCGATGTTCCGGATGTTCTCCGGCTCGTCCATCAGTGTCTCGCACTCCTGTACGATCTTCTTGCGTCGGCCCATTATACGGCGTTCTATCAATCGGGGCGTCAAAAGGGTAGTGTTTCGACGTGAGCGTGTCATCGACACGCGAAGCGTCCGGCAAAACCGCCCGCAAACGTCGCGTCCCCCGCAAGAGTAATAGTACGACAACCCTTGACACAGGATACATGGGGATACGAGTGCAGGGCCCGGGTCCAGCGGAACCGTTTCTCGGGGCGCGCGACCTCTTCGAGACCGAACACACCCTCGACCGGCCGGTGACCGTCCAGATCCGTGAAGACCCCGACGAGCGTACGCGGGTCAGTCACGACGACGAGAGCCACCTGCTGGTCATCTCACAGCAGGCGGCGACGAGCGCGATGGCCCGTGAGCTCGCCCTCCACGAGTTCGGCCACATGCTCCACTACGAGCGCGACCACCCATCGCACACGCAGTCGACCGACGAAGCCATCTTCCTCGCCCTCGCCGGGCGGTCGGTCGAGCGGCGCAAACTCGCCCACTGCTATCAGATCGCCAATCACATGAAAGACATCTACGCCGACGATCTGTGGCTGGACGTCGCGCCTGCGGACAAACTCGTCTCCTTCCTGGAGTCGAGTATCGCCGCGGCGGTCGCCGACCGACCCCGGGACCCGACGAGAGACCGCGACTCCGGCAGACACGACTCTGAGGGTGAGCGGACGACGCTCGACCGGCCGGGGACACCGACGGCCTGGAAGCGACTCACGCCCGCGGCCGACCCCGACATCACGGCCGTCAACGCCGCGTTCGCCCTCGGACTCGTCGAGCGCCACGACCTCGTCGACGAGGACCACCGGCTCTACGACCTCGCACACGCGGCCGCCCAGGACGCCCCGGGGATCGGCCTCAGCGAGTTCAAGCGACGGTTTCGCAGCCTCGCGGAAGATCCCGGGGAGAGCGAGTATCGCAAGACCCTCGTCGACGTGACGCGGGCGTACGCCGGCGCCGGCGACCAGGCCGCCGATTGACCGTCTGTATCGTATCGCACCGCATTGTATCGTATTTTCGACAGTCGCGGAAACGCGGGTAGTGGTTTCTTGGGGACGCCGTCGCAGTCACGGGTATGGAAACGGTCACCGTCCGCGATGCCGAGGTCCCCGTACTCGGGCTGGGGACGTGGCAGATCACCGGCGAGCAGTGCTACGAGACCGTCTCGACGGCCCTCGAACTTGGATATCGTCACATCGACACCGCCCAGATGTACGGCAACGAGCGCCAGGTCGGCCGGGCGGTCGCCGACAGCGACGTCGACCGCGACGACGTCTGGGTCACGACGAAAGTCACCCCCGGCAACGCCCGCTACGACGACGTCCTCGAATCGACCCGGGAGAGTCTCGACCGCCTCGACACCGACTACGTCGACCTCCTCTTGCTCCACTGGCCGAACCCGCTCGTCGACTTCCGTGATACGGCCCGGGCGATGGCACAACTGCGCGACGACGGGTTGATCGACCACGCTGGCGTGAGTAACTTCCGTCGGTGGCGCCTCCGCAAGGCCCGCGAGAAGTCCCCGATCCCGATACTCGCCGACCAGGTGCGCTGTCACCCCTACTACACGCGGGAGAAACTTCGGCACGAGTGCGAGCGGGAGGGACACGTGTTGACTGCGTACAGTCCGCTGGCCCACGGCGGGGTGATCGGTGACGACCGCCTCGCGGCGATCGGCGAGCCCCACGACAAGAGCGCCGTGCAGGTCGCGCTCCGCTGGCTCACCCGGCGGACGAACGTCGTCGCTATCCCCAAGGCGACGAGTCGTGAGCATCTCGCCGCCAACCTCGCCGCGCTGGACTTCGAGTTGCCTGACTCGGAACTGGCCACCGTTGCTGATCCGTCGCTTCTGCGGACGGCCTCTCTGATGCTCCGCAACGAATTCGCGCCCTGATAGTGCTTATTGTAGATTATTTCCGGATCGCGCCGACCCCGGGGTCGGCGTGTACCGGTAAATCACTACAATAATCAGTATGAAGCCGGTCGAACCCGTCGTGGCACTGTCGACAGGGGTCTGGTCCACCCTTCGTGAAGCCGAAACAGTCGATCAGTACAGGCCCTGTACCGAACGGTCACGGAGAGCGACGCTGGCGTTTCGAACCGTCGGTGACACCGAGGTCCGGGAGTGTTTTCACGGAGACGCCCCCACCGTGGATCGATGGTCGATATTCGCAGACTCGACGAGGCGACCGTCGAGCGCATCGCGGCGGGCGAGGTGGTCGAACGCCCCGCCTCGGTGGTGAAAGAACTCGTCGAGAACAGCCTCGACGCCGACGCTTCCCGCGTCGAGGTCGCCGTCGAATCCGGCGGCAAGGGGGGTGTCCGCGTCGCCGACGACGGTATCGGCATGACCGAGTCGGAGGTCCGCCGCGCCGTCGAGGAACACACTACCTCGAAGATCCGTGACATCGACGACCTCGAAGCGGGCGTCGGGACGCTGGGATTCCGCGGCGAGGCGCTGCACGCCGTCGGCGCCGTCTCGCGCGTCACGATACGAACTCGCCCGCGGAGTGACCGCGACGTCGAGGACCACCGTGGCACGGAACTCGTCGTCGAGGGCGGCGAGGTCACCAGCGTCGGCCCCGTGGGCTGTCCCGAGGGGACGACCATCGAGGTCGACGACCTCTTCTACAACGTTCCGGCTCGCCGGAAGTACCTCAAGCAGGACGGGACGGAGTTCGCCCACGTCAACACGGTCGTGACGGGCTACGCGCTGGCGAACCCGGACGTGGCAGTCTCGCTGACCCACGACGCCCGCGAGACGTTCGCGACCACCGGCGGCGGCGACCGCCGCGAGGCCGTCATGGCCGTCTACGGCCGCGACGTCGCGGAGGCGATGGTCGACGTGGACGCGGGCGCTGGGAGCACCGGCGTCGGTGATTCGACGGCGGACGACGCCGAGACCGCAGAGGCGGATGGTGATGACTTCCCCGACGGTCCGCTCGACGGCGTCTCGGGGCTGGTCAGTCACCCGGAGACGACGCGAGCCAGCCGCGAGTACCTCGCGACGTACGTCAACGGGCGATACGTCACCGCCAACACTGTCCGCGACGCCGTAGTCGAAGCCTACGACACCCAGCTGGCGCCGGACCGCTACCCCTTCGCTGTCCTCTTTCTCGACGTGCCCGCTGGCGACGTCGACGTCAACGTTCACCCCCGGAAATTAGATGTCAGGTTCGCCGACGACGAGGGCGTCCGCGAGCAGATCCGAACCGCCGTCGAACGTGCGCTCCTCGATGCCGGCCTGCTGCGCAGCGGCGCTCCCCGCGGGAAGTCCGCGCCCGAACAGACCGAAATCGCGCCCGACCGGGGCGGTGGGACGGCCGATATTGACCGAAGCGCGGGCGTGGATGCGGACGCCAGCACCACCTCCACTCGCGACGACAGTATCGATGCCGCCACAGACGGCGTCGGTGCCAGCGAGAACGAACGGACGAACGGGACAGACGACGCGAGCAGGACAGACGACCCGAGCGGGACCGCCGAGAGGACGGCTGACACAGCTGATCGTGCAGCGGAGTCGCACTCGTCCACCGGGGGGACGACCGACGTCTCGCAGTCGAGCACGGACCGACCGACGGGACAGACGACGGGGAACTCTCACCGCACTGGGGCGGGAAGCGAGCAGCGAGACCGGGGTCCAGTGATCGAGTCCGGAAGTCGACGCAACGGGGAAAACGCTGCCCGGAAGTTCAGCGGCGGTCACGACCAGACGCGACTCGGCGGTGAGGGCGGCGACAGCACGGCCGAGGACGCGACGAGTGGTCGGGCCGAGCCCTTCGACTCGCTCCCGTCGATGCGGGTGCTCGGACAGTTCCAGGACACGTACGTCGTCGCGGAGACGGCCGACGGACTCGTCCTCGTCGACCAGCACGCGGCCGACGAGCGCATCAACTACGAACGGCTGAGAGACCGATTCGCTGGCGACGTGACGACCCAGGCGCTGGCCAACCCGGTCACCGTGTCGCTGACCGCCCGCGAGGCCGAACTGTTCGAGGAGTTCGAGGATGCCCTGGCGACGATCGGGTTTCGTGCCGAACGAACCGGCGAGCGGAGCGTGGACGTACGGACCGTGCCGTCGCTGGTCGCCGACGTCGCCGACCCGGAGATGCTCCAGGACGTCCTCGGAGCGTTCGTCCGCGGCGACGGCGCGGCCGCAGATACCGTCGAGGCCGCCGCCGACGAGTTGCTCGCCGACCTGGCGTGTTACCCCTCGATCACGGGCAACACCTCGCTCACCGAGGGGTCGGTGCGGGAGTTGCTCGCGACGCTCGACGACTGCGAGAACCCGTGGGCCTGTCCCCACGGCCGCCCGGTCGTCGTCGAGTTCGACACCGACGAGATCGAAGCCCGATTCGAGCGGGACTACCCGGGCCACGCCGGCCGCCGTGAGTGAGGACAGGGACGCCGACCGACGCGAACGCGGGCAGTATTGATTTCGATATGGCGGGGTGATACGGTTCAAGCGTAGATTGAGGCCACACACGGGGACGCTGGAGCGGGCCACGGGGTCGAACCGCCGCAAGGGACGGTTGCACGGGAAACCGACCCAGCAAATTAAACCCCCGGACTGTGATCGGGGGGTATGACCGAGTTGGTCACGTTCGGGGAGACGGCCTTGCGACTGTCGCCGTCAGACGGGGAACGGTTCGAGACGACAGAGGACGTCCGGCTGCGGGTGTCGGGCACCGAGAGCAACGTCGCGGTCGCGGCGACGAGCGTCGGGGCCGAAGCGACGTGGTTGTCGAAGCTGCCCGACACGGCGCTTGGCCACCGCGTCGAGCGCGCGCTCCACCAGCACGGCATCGAGACCGAGATCGCCTGGGGTGAGGAGGGGCGCCAGAGTCTCGTCTTCGACGAGCGCGGCTCCGACCCTCGTGACGACCGGCGCTACGAGGACCGCAGTGCGTGTGCGGCGTCGACGGTCACGCCGGGGGAGTTGCCGATGGACCGCGTGCAGGGAGCCGACGCCACGTTCGTCGCCGGGAGCACGCTCGCGCTCTCGGGCGATATCGTCCAGACCGCGGAAGCGGTCATGCGTGCCGCGGGGGACAACCTGGTGGCGATGGATGTCGACTACCGGCCGGGACTGTGGTCGCCCGACGAGGCTCGGGAGACTCTGGAGCGAGTCTTCGACGCTGTGGACGTCCTCGTCGCCAACGAACGTGAGGCCGAAGTCCTGTTCGACCGGTCGGGTAACCCGCGACAGATCGCCCACGCTATCGCGTCTGCACACGACTTCGAGACGGTCGTCATCACGCGTAGCGGCCTGGGGGCACTCGCCTGGCACGACAGCGTCATCCACGAACAGGATGGCGTCGAGACCGAGACCGTCGACGAGTCGGGCCAGCACGCGGCGCTGGTCGGAGGCTTCCTCGGACGGGTCCTCGACGGCGCGGGAGTCGACGAGGCACTCAGATACGGTGTCGCGAGTGCCACCTTCTGCCGGACGCTCCCAGGGGCGATGACGACCGCGACACGTACGGAGATCGACGACCTGGTCGACGAACTCGGTACGGGTCGGTGACGGTCGGGGTCCGTGTCGAGTCCGGAACGGTCGACGACGGAGTCCGGAACGGTCGACGACGGAGTCCGGAACGGCCGGCCCAGGAGATCCGAGAGTGTACCTACGGTGTACCTGATGGCGATCCGACAGCCGAAAGACCGGCCGACAGCAGGTTGACAGCGGGTCGGGAGTCTGAACGGTCGACAGAGATATGACCCGGCCAGCCGACCACTCGCACATGCCGAGGACAGGAACGCGGGTCGTGACGTGTCTCTTTTCGATACTCGTCGTCGTCGCGGCCGTGGGGGTGCCCGTCGCGGCGAGTCTGACAGCCCAGTCCGCCACACAGGTCACGCTGACGGTCACCGTCGTCGACCAGAGCGGCAACCCGCTGGACGACGCCGAGCTGTCGGCGACCTGGGACGGCGGCGGACCGGTCAACGCCACCACCGCCGGCAACGGCAAGGCGTTCCTCGACGTCGCCGAGGGCGCCGACGTCACGATACGGGTGGACCGCTCTTTCTACGTCAGGAACGAACCCTACGTCGTCGAGAACGCCAGCGAAGGCGAAGTGACCATCGAGATGGCCCAGCGCGGTCGGACGACGGTCGTCGTCAGGGACGCCCAGGGACGCGTCTCCGACGCCATCGTCCGGATGTTCCAGGACGGGCGCCCGGTCGTCAACGCTCGCACGGGCTCGGACGGCACGTTCACGACGCCGGACATCGAGCGCGACGAGTACACGCTCATCACGTTCAAAGAGGGCTATCTCCGCAACCGGACGACGGTGACCGTCGACGGCCAGATCCGCCAGGAGATGACCATCGAGCAGTCGACCGTACTGGCGACGTTCCGCGTTCGCGACGACCACTTCGACCCCGCACAGTCGCTGACCGGTGCCAACGTCACGGTCCCGGGTGTCGCCGACGTGACGACCCAGAGTAACGGTCGGGTGACCGTCAGCGTCCCCGTCAACGACCGCTACGAGATCGGTATCACGAAACCCGGCTACGAAAGCGTCACCCGCGAACTCGACGTCGAGGAGTCGGCAGTCTCGCTCAACGCGACTATCCAGCGGATCCCCGCGATCAACATCACGACCGACAACCAGCGGATCGTCGTCGGTGAACCCGTCCGCGTGACCGTGACCGACGAGTACGACGACCCGGTCGCGAACGCCTCGGTGAGTCTCGACGGGTCGACCATCGGCGAGACCAACGCCAACGGCGTCGTGAGTGTCCCCATCGAGAGCGCCGGCAACCACACCATCGGCGCGAACGCCAGGGACCTCTCGGCCAGCGCCACCGTCGAGGGCGTCGAACCCGCGCCCGAGGAGACGCCCACGGCGACGGCGACGGCGACGCCGACCGCGATCCCCACCACGACCGAACCGAGCGGCGCACTCGGTCCAGGGTTCGGGGTCGTCGCCGCCGTCCTCGCGCTCCTGGCGGTCGCACTGCTGGGCCGCCGTCGGTAGTCCGCCTGCTGTCCGCCGCTCGTCCCGTTTCTTCCCCACCTGACCCACAGCAGCGAACTGCTCACCGTTCGCAGGGTAACTGCTCGCCCGTCGACACCCATTTACTCGCTCGTGTGGTATGATAACGTATGCCGACAGACGAACCGGCGGTGGGTGCGGAACTGACCGACGCCGAAATCGAGGCGCTCCACGAGGTCGAACTGGGCGTCGAGTGGCTCCACCGGGCTCACGGGAAACTGCTGGCGTTTCACCACAACACGGGCCACGCGATGGAACACCTGGCGGCGGCCGAGGCGCTGTTGCGCGAGAGCGGGTACGACGACATCGCCGACGACGTCCGCGACCGGTACCTGCCCCGTGGCGTCGTCGACGGCGACCGGTGGTCCTACGACCTCGTGGAGTCGTTCCAGCACGGGTTCATGGACGACGTCGCCGCGTTCGCCGAGCGAACTCGGCGGGAGGTCGGAGACGGCCGAAGTCACGTCGCCGAGCGCCGGCAAGAACGCGAGTGGAAGGCCCGCGCCGAGGAGTGACCGGCCAGGGATCAGTGGTTCTGAATCGCGTCGACGACCATCGCGGCGGCGACGACGGGCTCTTTCGGGACCGAACTCGCGTCGTCGATGGTGACGTCGTAGCGGTCTCGGATGGTGATCCGTGACTCGATGGTGCCGACGTGGCCGCCGTTGGCGTCGGTGATCTCGTATTTGTGTGGGATGAGTCCGCCGAAGGGGACGTAGTGACGGGCCAGCGTGTACACTGCGCCCCGGGAGTTCAACTCGGCGAGTTTCGCCCCGTCGTCGGCGTCGCGGATCCGCCAGGTGTCCTGGAATATCGAGAAGTCGTTGTCTAGCACGACGAGTTCTTCCCCCGTCCGTGCGTCCGAGAGCACGTAGTTGCCCGCGACATCGAGCATGCCCGTCGCGTCGACGGTGAACACGTCGTTGCCGTCGCCGTCGACGAACGGGAACTTCTCTTTGAGCTTGAACAGCTTCTGTTTCCCCCGGAGGACGACGTCGCCGGTCGCGTCCTTGGCGCGATACTTGTTCCTGATGAGCGACTGTTCGACGACGTAGTGGTCGTCCGAGAGGTCGATCCCCGAGATGTCGTAGGACTGAACCATCGTTCCCATCGGATCTCGCCCGGCTTCGACGTAAAAACCTAAGCACTGTTTCAGAGCGCGCGGAAGGGTCTTACCGCCGCGCCACCAAGTGGGGGTATGCCCACGAGCATCGAGGTCCCGGACGACCTTGCAGAGCGCCTGGAGAGCCACTGCGAAGAGGGCGAGACGACGGCGGAGTTCATCCAGGAACTCGTCTCGATGTACGAGACCGAGGGTGCGTTCCTCCAGGAAGGCTACTCGGAGTGACGGTGGGCGACCGACGCCCAGACGGCGTCTATCGCGTCGAGGAGTGGGTCGCGTCGACGAACGCCACCTTTGGCGGAATCGACAGTGTTTCCCTGTCCCGTTCCCTGGACGCGACTAGATGAGCAAGGACGTCATCGAGGTCCGCGGGGCCGAGGAGCACAACCTCAAGGACGTCGACGTCGAGATCCCGCGGGAGGAACTGACTGTCGTCACGGGCCTGTCGGGGTCGGGCAAGTCGTCGCTGGCCTTCGAGACGATCTACGCCGAGGGGCAACGGCGCTACATCGAGTCCCTCTCCGCGTACGCCCGCAACTTCCTGGGCCAGATGGACAAACCCCAGGTCGAGAACGTCGAGGGGCTCTCGCCCGCGATCAGTATCGACCAGAAGAACGCCGCGAACAACCCCCGGTCGACGGTGGGTACCGTAACCGAATTGCACGACTACCTCCGGCTACTGTATGCCCGTGTCGGCACGCCACACTGTCCGGAGTGCGGTCGCGAGGTCGGCGAGCAGTCCGCCCAGCACATGGTCCGACGGATACTCTCGCTGCCCGAAGGGACGCGCATCAAGATCTGTGCGCCGGTCGTGCGCGATCAGAAGGGGATGTTCGAGGACCTGTTCGACGACCTGCTGAGCGAGGGGTACGCCCGCGTCGAGGTCGACGGCGAACCCTACGACCTCTCGCTCGACGACCCCGACCTGGACGAGAACTACGACCACACCGTCGACGTGGTCGTCGACCGCGTGACCGTCTCCGAGGACGCCCGCTCGCGGATCACCGACTCCGTCGAGACTGCCCTCGAAGAAGCCGAGGGCCTTCTGAAGGTGATCGTCCCGGACCCGCCCGAGGAGACGGGCCTCGGTGGGTCGGTTTCCCGGTCTGTCGGCGACCTCTCCGGTGCGGGCGAGGCGGGCGAGGGCGCAGACAGCGAGGACACAGACGACGGCGAGAGCGACGACACCGACGACCGTCTCGTCGTCGAGTTCTCCGAGGAACTCGCCTGCACGCACTGTAACGTCGACATCAGCACCATCGAGACCCGTTCGTTCTCGTTCAACAGCCCCTACGGCGCCTGCCCGGAGTGTGAGGGTATCGGCTCGACGAAGGAGGTCAGTGAGGACCTCGTGATCCAGGACACCTCCAAACCCCTGAAACACGTCTTCGAGCCCTGGAGTTACAACCGCACGTACTACTCGCGACAACTCGACAACGTCGCCGAGCACTTCGGCGTCTCGCTCGATACGCCCTTCGAGGACCTCGACCCGGCGATCCGCCGGCAGTTCCTCTACGGCACCGACCGGCAGGTCCACTTCGAGTGGACCACGAAGAACGGCACCCGCGAGAAGACCGAGCGCTTCGAGGGTGTCATCCCCAACCTGGAACGGCGCTACGTCGAGACGGACTCGGACCGCGCTCGCGACCACATCGAGAACTACATGGCCACCACGACCTGCCCGGCGTGTGAGGGCACGCGCCTGAAAGCCGAGTCCCGCGCGGTGCTCGTCGATGGCGCGGCCATCTCCGAGGTGAGCGAACTGTCGATCGGCGACGCCCTCGCCCACTTCGAGGCGATGGAAGCCAACCTGAACGAGCGCGAGACGAAGATCGCCGAAGAGATCCTCAAGGAGATCCGCGCCCGCCTCGGGTTCATGTGCGAGGTCGGCCTCGACTACCTCACACTCGACAGGGAAGCCTCCACGCTCTCCGGTGGCGAGAGTCAGCGCATCCGCCTCGCCACCCAGATCGGGAGCGGGCTCGTGGGTGTGCTGTACGTCCTCGACGAGCCCTCCATCGGGCTCCACCAGCGCGACAACGACAAATTGCTCGACACGCTGGAGGAACTCCGGGACCTCGGGAACACACTCATCGTCGTCGAACACGACACGGAGACGATGCGCCGGGCCGACAACGTCATCGACATGGGGCCCGGCCCCGGCAAGCGCGGCGGCGAGATCGTCGTCAACGGCAGCGTCGACGACGTGAAAAACACCGACGACTCGGTCACCGGCGACTACCTCTCGGGCGAGCAGGCGATCCCGGTGCCCGCCGAGCGCCGCGAGTCCGACGGCCACCTCACCATCGTCGGTGCCCGCCAGCACAACCTCAAAGACTTGGAGGTCGACATCCCGCAGGGGTGCTTTACGACTATCACGGGCGTCTCCGGCTCTGGCAAGTCGACGCTGATGCACGACGTCCTCTACAAGGCGCTCGCCCGCGACATGCACGGCAACACCGACGTCGAGCCCGGCGAACACGACGCCATCGAGGGGCTGGAGGGCATCGAAACCGTCCGGCTCATCGACCAGTCCCCCATCGGGCGGACCCCCAGGTCGAACCCCGCAACCTACACGAACGTCTTCGACCACATCCGCGAGCTGTTCTCGGAGACGAGCCTCGCCAAGCAGCGAGGGTACGACCAGGGGCGGTTCTCGTTCAACGTCAAGGGGGGCCGCTGTGAGGAGTGTGGCGGGCAGGGCACGGTCACCATCGAGATGAACTTCCTCTCGAACGTCAAGGTGCCCTGCGAGGAGTGTCACGGCGCTCGCTACAACGACGAGACGCTCGACGTCACCTACAAGGACGCCACCATCGCCGACGTCCTCGACATGACTATCGAGGAGGCCTACGACTTCTTCGAGGGCCACTCCCAGATCCGCCGCCGGCTCAAACTCCTCAAGGACGTCGGGCTGGACTACATGCGACTCGGCCAGCCCTCGACGACGCTCTCTGGGGGCGAGGCCCAGCGCGTCAAACTCGCCGAAGAGTTGGGCAAGAAGGACTCGGGCGAGACGCTCTACCTGCTCGACGAGCCCACCACGGGACTGCACCCACACGACGAGCGCAAACTCATCGAGGTGCTCCACCGGCTGACCGACAACGGCAACACCGTCGTCGTCATCGAGCACGAACTCGACCTCGTCAAGAACGCCGACCACATCGTGGACCTGGGTCCCGAAGGCGGCGAAGCCGGCGGCCAGCTCGTCGCCAGCGGCACTCCCGAAGATGTCGCCCGTTCCGAGGACTCCTACACCGGGCAGTACCTGCGTGACCTCCTGCCCGCAGTCGACCTTGAAGGCCCGCGCGGCGACCGCGTCGTCACGGCCGGCGCCGACGGGGAACTCGAACCCGCCCCGCGAGCCGACGACGACTGACGCCCCACTTTTTACTGCGGGGGGTTTCCTCGCTCACTGCGTTCGCTGCGGGAACCCCCCGTTGCAAAAACTTGGGGAAAAACTGCCGGACGCTACGCTCACTGCGTTCGCTTGCGTCCGGTGAAACCACGCCTCGCGACGCTCGGCGCGGTACGTTTGTGACCTGTCCACCGTGGCGCGCGCTGTCGAGCGGTGCGAGGCGCTCCGCGCCTCGATGCGAACGGGGAGCGTAGCGACCCGTGAGCGCTTTTATGCGCGAGACGACACCGTGCGAGGTCTTCGTGAGCGGAGCGAACGAAGGCTCGTCAGAGCTTGCTCTGACGGTGGATGAGCATCGAGCGGGCGGTGCGGAGAGCGAGATGCGCAAGAGGTTGGGGAGGTGTGAGGCCGTTGCGGTTCGGTTCGGTTCGGTGCGGTTCGGTGCGGTGGAGAGCGGTTGCGGTCCCTGGTGGACTGAAAGGGCGAGGCACGCTCGCGGCGACCATCGGGAGCGGAGTCGCCTGTGTGGGCCACTATCCGCGCGAGTGCGGTGCGGTGTGACTGTTCGAGCGCGGATATCCCGCACAGCGCCCGCGAGCGGCCCGAGGGCTTTCAGCCATCAGCGTGAGTGGCGGTCGATCCGACAGTTAGCGAGCGTGCCGAGGGCTTTCAACGCACGTCGCCGAGTGCGGTCACGTCCACTCAACCGTCTGCGTCGTCGATCAGCCGCTCGGCACGTCTGACCAGACTCGCACTCAGCCGGGCCCCAACCTCGTCCATCGCGTAGAGCGTCTGAATCGCTTCGTCACCGTCCAAAATCCCCTGCTCGACAGCCCGAACCAGTACGCCGATAGACCCGGAAACGGGGATCGAGAGCGCTTTACACACTTTCCTGAGTGGCTTGTCGTCCGTGACTGCGACGACCCGACCGTCAGTATCGAGTGCGAGAGCGAGCACGCCAACGTCTCCAGCGTCGCCACCAGGTTCTCCGAGATGGGATCGAGCGTCATCGAGCCGGTCTTCCGCACGCACGACCCGGAATCCATCCCGTTCACGAACAGCTGCGAACGCGGCCTGTGACCGGTCGTCGACCAGTTCGTCGGCGACGCGCTCGGGGATCACGACCTTGCCGTCCAGTCCGTCGAGCAAGTCCACCGCATCGACGGCTGCCAGTGTGATGAAGACGCTCGCGTCGACAATCAGCATCCGGTGGGTGTCGTCGACAACGTCACCGTCACCGTCACCGTCGTCGTCTGTCGCGTCCCCACTCATCGCAACGCGTCGACGTCGTCGGCCAGGTCGGCCTCGTCGTAGTTCGAGAGGATCCCCCGGTCGTTGGCTTCGGCCATCATCTCCGCGATTGTCACCCCTGCAAGCTCGGCCGCACCGCGCATTCCCACCTCGCCGTCCTGGTACCGCTGGAGTGCGAGGCGGATCAGTTCCTCGCGCGCTCCACGACGGAGAGCCTGGCGGACCGCGTCACTCCGACTTTCCCCACGCGCCTCGGCGAGTCGCTCCACGAGGTCGAGTTCCTCCTCGCTCATGCGCGTCGTGACGTTCTCCATGCGCAATGCAACGCATTGCGACGTATTAAATTTCTCTGCACGGTCGCTGCTGGTCGCCCTCTCGCTGAAAAACGTTTGCCACACGGACGGATTCGAATCAACGAGCCAGTTCACAGCATCTCGGGTACGCCAATTACGACAGCCCTACGATTTCACCCGGCAACTCCTCTCGGCTGTGCGCCGCCTCGAAGTCCACTTCGGGTCCGACGGGCACGAACCCGGTCGGATTGATGTCCGTATGACTCCGGTAGTAGTGCGCTTTGATGTGGTCCAGATTCACCGTCTCCGCGACGCCCGGCACCCCGTAGACGTCCCGGACGAACCCCCAGAGGCTGGGGTAGTCGACCACACGCTTGCGATTCACCTTGAAGTGGGTGTGGTAGACCGAATCGAACCGTACGAGCGTCGCGAACAGGCGCAGGTCCGCGAGCGTCAGGTCGCCCAGCAGGAACCGCTGTTCCGAGAGGACGTCCTCCCAGTGGTCGAGCGCCTCGAAGACGTTCGCGACGGCGGCCTCGTAGTCGGCCTGGGTCTCGGCGAAGCCGGCACGGTACACGCCGCGGTTGAGCGGGCCGTACAGTTCGTCGATGGTCTCGTCGATCTCGTCGCGCCGACGCTCGGGATAGAGGTCGGTAGCACCAGCGTCGTCTCCGAAGTTCGCCGCCAGCGTCCGCATGATCTCGTCGGACTCCTCGTCGACGATCGTTCCCGCCTCGCGGTCCCAGAGGACCGGCACCGAGACACGTCCGGTGTAGTCGGGATCGGCGGTGGTGTAGACCTCGTGGAGGGAGTCGCTCCCGTGGATCCGGTCGGCCGTACACCCCTCTTTCCCAGGCGTGAACTCCCAGCCGTCGTCCCGTCGGTGGGGGTCGACGACGCTGATACCGATGCTGTCTTCGAGCCCGAGCAGCGCGCGGGTCAGCAACGTTCCGTGGGCCCACGGGCAGGCCCACGAGACGTAGAGGTGATACCGGTCGGGGTCGGCGGGGTGGGCGTCCGTGCCCAACTCGTCGCGGAAGGTCGTCTCCTCGTGGTCCAGGTCCGCCCAGACATCGTTCGATACGTCAGCGTGCCAGTCGCCGTCTATGAGTCGTCCCATCGGTGTCGTGTATGTACTGTCTCTCGTTTTTGTGACCTGTTCGTCCGTCGTCGGCTGATACTCCACGATCACAGCAGCGTCGGCCCGACAGCGTAGGGCCAGGACGTCGTCGCCAGCGCGAGAAAGACCACCGCGGTCCCCGCGAGGCCGACGTTCTTGAGGAAGTGGATCTGCTCGTTTTGCCGATCCATCCCCTCCTGGTTCCAGAAGTCGTGCATCACGGGCGTGACGCCGACGAGAAAGCCCAGCACCGCGAGCGCACCGACCGCAGGTGCGAACCCGAGCAGGATCGACCCCGCGCCGGCCACGAGCGCGACGCTCGCCAGCGGCACCGTCAACCGCGCCGCGGGGGCGCCCTTGCTTTCGGCGTAGGCCACCGTCTCGTCGAGTCCCTGCAGGTTCCCGAGCGCCAGAAAGCCCAGGACCGCCGCGAACAGCGCCCGTCCGACCAGCAGCGCCGCGCCGCCGAGTGCCGTCTCGACGGCCATCAGTCCCACACCCTCGAGCCCGGACCGGCGTCGCTGTTCTGTCCCACGATACTGTCGACCGCGCCGCGAGTGTGCGTTCCGTTCATCGCATCTCCGACTTCCGCCGAGATGGATATAACTCTCAGGCATACCGTGGTATACCGGGTTGGGTGTAGTAGACCGGGTATACCGAGGTACACCGGGCGGAGAGGCGGACGTCGAGACAGGCACGGGTGAGGGCAGCGTTGCACGGACAGTGACAGCGGAAGAGGATTTTTCAGGGCCCGGATCGGAGAGGTGGGCAAGATGAAGGCGAGCGATCCGGAGGACCCGTTCTCGCAGGTGGACCCGCAGGCCTGTCCCACGGCGGAGACGATGGACGTCATCGGGACGCAGTGGCGACTCCACGTCCTCCACGACCTGCAGGGCGGCGAGTTGCGGTTCAACGAACTCAAAGAAGAGATCGGCGCGAGTTCGCGGACGCTCTCCCAGGCGCTCGACGCACTGATGGACGCCGGTCTCGTCGACAAGCGCATGGAGGAGGCCGCGCCCGTGGCGACGTACTACTCGCTGAGCGAGAAGGGCGAGGCGCTCGCCCCCGTCTTCGACGAACTCGACGCCTGGGCCCGCGAGTACGTCGATCCCGAAGAGTACTCCGTCGAGTGAGGGTTCGTGGACCCGTTCGCGACTTCCGTGCCAGGCCCTCTCACGCTCACACAACGCTTATTTCCGACCCGCAAGCACGTGCTGACGCACCGATGACGACCGACACACTGGACCGCGGGACCGCGAAAGCGGCTCGCGGCTGGGTTCCGGCAGTATCGAACGCGTAACCACTGGTTTTCGACGACGACGCGAACCGATAGACAGCGACTGCTGTGTCGAACCGGGATACTTTCCTACGAAGGTAACGGCCACCGCAACGGAGGTGACGGCAGTGCGGCGTAGCGAAACGTTTCTCGCAACGAGCAAGGAAGCGCCCGACGCAGGGACCGAAACCGTCGCGCTCATGCGACGGGCAGGGCTGATACGCGAGTTCGGCAGCGGGCTCCACGGCTTTCTCCCCTCCGGCGAGCGCGTCCGGCGCACGGTCACCGAACGTATCGAACGAGCGATGGACGACTGTGGCGCCCAGCGAGTCAGCCTGCCCGCGCTGCAGTACAGCGACGTCTGGGAGCAAAGCGGTCGCTGGGCGAACTTCGAGGACGAGATGTTCACTCTCGACAATCGGCACGGCCAGGCGATGTGTCTCGCACCCTCTCACGAGGAGGGCGTCGTCCACCTGCTGGACGGACTGGTCCGGTCACACGACGATCTGCCTCTCCTGGCGTACCAGGTGACCGAGAAGTACCGCGACGACCACGCCCGCAACGGCCTGTTGCGCTGCAAGGCGTTCACGATGAAAGACGCCTACAGCGTCCACACGGACCGCGCGAGTCTCGACCGCACCTACGACCGGATCCGGACGGCGTATCTCGACGCTTTCGACGACCTGGGTCTCGACGTGGCGGTCGTGGCCGCCGACAACGAGGTGATGGGCGGCCACGCATCCGAGGAGTTCGTCGCACCCGTCGCCGAGGGCAGCGACGACCTCGTCTACTGCACGAGCGAGGACTGTCGCTTCGGTCGCACCGACGAGTCGGCGGCCTTCGACGCGCTCGCCGACGGCGACGACTGTCCCGACTGCGGGACCCGACTCGCCGCAACCGAGGGTATCGAAGTCGGCCACGTCTTCAAACTCGGGACTCGCTACACCGAGGCGCTCGGGCTCACCGTCGACGGGGCCGACGGCGGCCGGATACGTCCCACGATGGGCAGTTACGGCATCGGCGTGACGCGGACGCTCCAGACGGTCCTCCAGCAGGCGCGAGACCGATCCGATTCAGACGGCTGTCGCTGGCCCGTCACCGGCTGGGGCACGGTCGCACCCTACCGGGCGGCTATCGTCCCTCTCGACTACGCCGGCGACCACCGCGCGATCGCCGACGAACTCCACACGGCTTGTGGCCCCGAGGACACCCTGCTGTTCGACGACCCCGACCAGTCGATCGGCGAGCGCTTCGCCGAGTGCGACCTCCTCGGGGTTCCCGCCGTGGTGGTCCTCGGCAACCACTACACCGAGACCGGCGAGGTCGAGGTCGAGTACGCCGACGGGACGACCGAGTTCGTCGACCCCGGGAACGCGCCCGAGGCAATCCGCGAGTTCGAGGGCGGAACGAGCGGCTAATCCAGTCTCGACGCCGCCGAAGCGGTCCACCCTCTCACATCGCACTGGATTTTTGACCGTTCGCCGAGAGACGGGGGTATGGTCTCCCGCGATACGAAAGAAACCGCCCTCCTCGTTATCCTCGCGATGGTCGGGTTCCTCGTCGCGAGTGCGTTGAACGCTCCCGACGTCGTCGCGTTCGGGATCCTCGTTTGCGTCGGAGGCCTCGCACCCACCCTCCGCGACGAGTGGCGCCGCCGACAGCAGGCGTAGCTGAAACGAATTTCAGGGACCGTTTAACCCCTTCGGGCACCGAGTAACAGGTATGCCCACTGCGTTCTACGCCGCGCTCGACGACCGGCTGCTCGTCGTCGCCAGAGAGAGCGGCGATCCGACCGACGGTGATCCGGCCGGCACCGACTGGACGGCGACGGAACGCCTCGTCGGTACGGAGTTCCAGTCGGTCGCCGCGAGCCCGGACCGCCCCGAGCGGGCGTTCGCAGGCACCGTCGAGTCCGGCATCCAGCGCACGACCGACGGCGGCGACACCTGGACGCAGGTCTTCGGCACCGACGACCGTGTCACCTCACTGGCCGTCAGCCCGCACGACACCGACGTGGTGTGGGCCGGTACCGAACCCTCTGCAGTCTACCGCTCGACCGACGGCGGCGACTCCTGGGAGTCCCTGCCGCCGCTGACGGACCTGCCCTCTGCCTCGAAGTGGTCGTATCCGCCCCGCCCGCACACCCACCACGCCCACTGGCTCGAACCCGATCCACAGGATCCGGACCGCCTCTACGTCGCCATCGAGGCCGGCGGCTTCATCACAACCGAAGACGGCGGCGAGACGTGGATCGACACCCCTGAAGACGCCCGCTTCGACAACCACACGCTCGCGACCCATCCCGACGTTCCTGACCGGGTCTACACCGCCGCCGGCGACGGCTACGCCCAGTCCGAAGACGGCGGCGTCACGTGGTACTACCCACAGGAGGGACTCGACCACCGCTACGTCTGGGGGATGGCCGTCCCGCGCTCCGACCCGGGTACCGTGGTCGTCTCGGCGGCCAGCGGTGCGCGTAGCGCTCACACCGTCTCGGCGGCCGAGGCGTTCGTCTACCGGACGACGGACGCCGATGCCGTGAGACAGGGGGGTGAGAACCAGACGAACGTCGAGTGGACCCTCGCGATGGACGGCCTCCCCGACCCAGCGGGCACGGTCCGTTCGGTACTGGCCGCCGGAAGCGGCGCCACGCTGTTCGCGTTGAACAACCGCGGGCTCTATCGCTCGGACGACGCTGGCGAGCGCTGGCACCGACTCGACCTCGACTGGCCCGAGACCTACGAGTCACAGAGACCGAGCGGGCTCGCCGTCGTCAGTGGCTGAGAGATACGGACACCACTCTCGACCGTCGTCGCTCGACTGCTCGTCAGTCGTCGTCTGCAGCTCCGGACGTGGTGGCATCGCTCGGGTCCGTGTCGACACTCGCCGCCGACCTGCTCGGCTCGTCTGCACCGGGCTCGTCGCGAACGTCGAACTCGTCGACAGTCTCGGCCAGGTCCGTCGACTCCGATTCGAGTCGCTCGACGGTCGCCGTCACGTCCGAGACGGCCCGCTCCTGGTCTGTGACCGTGTCGGCGGCGGATTCGGCGCGCTCGACGGTCTCGCGGCTGACATCCCCCACGGATTCGACCATCGAGGCGACCTCCTCGGTGGAGGCGGCCTGGTCGTCGGTCGCGGCGCTGATCGACTGGACGCCGTCGTTGGCCTCCTCGACGGCCGCGACGATCGACTCCAGCGAGTCGACCGCGTCGTTGACCGTCTCTATCCCCACCGAGACGCGCTCGTTCATCTCCCGGATGTCCGCGACGGTCGTCTCCGTGCTCCCTTTGACGGTCTCGACCCGCCCTTCGATCTGCTCGGTGGCCTCGCGGGTCTCCTCGGCCAGTCCCTTGATCTCGTCGGCGACGACCGCGAACCCCTCACCCGCTTCACCGGCCCGGGCCGCCTCGATCGAGGCGTTCAGCGCCAGCATGTTCGTCTGGTCGGCGATGTCTGCGATGAGGTCCGTTATCTCCTCGATCTCGGCCATCTCGTCGTCGAGTCGCTCGACCTCGCTGACGGCGGTCTCGGCGGTCGTCTCGATCGCGTCCATCTCCTCGACGGCCGCGCCGGCCCGCTCGCGCCCGGTCTCGCCGAGGTCGGCGGCCTTCGCGGTGACTTCCGCCACCTCGTCGGCCGAGGCAGCGATCTCCTCGATCGTCGCGGACATATCGGTGAGTTCCCCCGAAGCCTCCCGGATCGTCTCGTCCTGGCGCTGGGCACCCTCAGCCATCTCGCCGACCGCGCGGTCGACTGTCCGGTTCGTCTCCGCGACCTCTCCGGCAGTGCTGGTCGCCTCACGACTCGATGCGACGACGTCTTCGGAGAAGGCCCGGACCGTCGCGACAGTTCGTTCCAGGTCGGCGGCCATCTCGTTGAACGCGGTCGCGATCTCGGCCATCGCCTCGTCGTCGACGTCTTCGTCGAGACGCCGGGTCAGGTCACCCGCGGCGACCCGTTCCATGACTGCGCTGTACTCGCGGGCCTGCCGTTCGAGACGGTCGGCCAGCGCTTCCGCCCGTTCGCGGGCCTGTTCGGCCTCGCTACTGGCCTCGCGAGCCTCGCGCTCTGCGACTTCGGCTTCCTCCCGGGCTCGCTCGGCCTCGTCGATACGCTCGTTCAGCGAGTCACGCATCGTCCGGAACGAGCCGAACAGCCGACCGATCTCGTCCACGCGGTCGGCCTCGGGAACAGTCACGTCGAGGTCACCGTCGGCGATGGCGGTCGCCGTCCCGTCCAGCCGTGAGAGGTCACGGCTCGTCCAGCGTCCGAGTGTCAACGCGATGGCGGCCAGCCCGAGGACCGCGGCACCGACCAGCGCGCCCAGACTCTTCGTGACCGTCCCGACCAGTGCGAACGCCGACGAGGCGGGTTCGTGAGTCATGACTACCCAGTCGGCACCCTGGACGGGCGCGTATCCCATCGCCATACTCCGCTCGTTCATCTCCATCTGCATGTACCCCGAACTGCCGTTCAGCCCGCGCCTGACCGCCATCGAGTCGACGCCGCTCTCGCCCCGGTTCTGTGCGAGAACCTCGTCGGTCCGGTGACTGATGACGGTCCGTCCGTCGCTATCGACGACCTTCGTGAACGCGTTTTCCCCCGGGCGGGGGAGTCGGTCGACGGCCTGGGTCAGGTTGACGACGACGACCAGCGCGTCGCCGTTCTTGCGCGGGATGGCCGTCGCGATCGCGATAGCCGGCGTGTCGAACGTCCGCGAGTGGAACGGCTCCGAGACGACGGTCTGCTGTGACGTGTTACTCGAATCGGCCGCCTGTGCGACCGCGACGGCTTCGCGTGCGGCCGACTCCCAGCCGAACGAGGCGTTCGCCAGGTCGGTGTCCGCGACCGACTCGTTGGACCCCCCCGGGACCGTCGACTTGTCCACGTCGACGTAGTGGATAGCCTCCGTCTCATGGGGCAGTCGACCGGCCTCGAACTCCTCCTGGAGGAACGATTCGGTTCTGAGTGCGGTCCCGGTCTGGACCGCCAGCGCGTTCGAGAGCAGCGACGTCTCCTGGCGCAACGAACCGAGCCAGTTACCGACCAGTCCGCTCTGCGTTCGCGCGCTCTGTTCTAACCTGTCCTCTGTCTCCGACCGGACGCTATCTGTCGTCTGCGCGTACGTGTACCCGCCGATCGCAGTGATGAGAACGATGACCGCGAGAAACCCGACGGCGAGTTTGACAGCGTAGCGGCGCCGGACTGCACCCGGAACGATTCTCCCAGCGATATCGACCATTCGTACGGACCGACTGCGATCCGGATACTAAGTTCTAGCTTCCCCGTATTCAACTGTGATAGCGAAAGCTCCTTCTACTGGGTGACCCGGTGGTCGGTTTCGGCGAGGGTGACCACTCGGGTCCTCATAGTGATTATTGTAGTGATTTACCGGTACACGCTGACCCCGGGGTCGGCGCGATCCGGAAATAATCTACAATAAGCACTATCAGACCGCGAGACCGATACCGTAGACGAGAGCCGTCGCCGCGAGCGCGGCGAGTGCCGAGTACGCGAGCACTTCGACTGCCCGGCGGCGGTCCCTGCGCACGGCCTCGGCGTCGCCGACAGCCCCGGCGCCACCGCCCGACCCCGAGAGGTCGTAGCGAGCGAGCGCGCCGAAGCCGACACAGAAGCCCAGTCTGTCCTGGACGAAGCCGACGAACCCGCCGAACCAGAGCGGGAACGTCCAGAGGACCGTCGTCTCCGGGCGACCGGTGGCGAACACGAACAGCGTGGCACCGACGGCGGCCGCCGTCGTGAGGGCACCGACGGTTCGGCGTTTCCGGCGCTCGTCGCGCCCGATGTTGCAGACACCTGGCTGGTACTCTGACATGATCGGCAGTACGAGGGATTCCGACTTAACGACAGCATCAAACTGCGTGGGTATGTCGAACGGTACCGAACGACTTTCCGGACAATCCCGACCGTCAACGAGGCGACGGGACTGAAAGGTATTTACCGCCGAGCGGCCCAATCACGGGTATGCGCGACTTCGTCGTCGTCGGCTGTGGCCCGGCCGGTTCGCGGTTCGCCCGCCGCGCTGCCGAACTGGGTTACGACGTCCTGGCCTTCGAACAGGGCGAGGTCGGCGAGCCCCTGGCCTGTTCGGGCCACGTCTCGACCGACATCTGGGAGTTTACCCCCGACGGCGCCCGTGAGCGACTCCTCCAGAACGTCGTCTACGGCGCTCGTTTCCATCTCGAGGACCCGACCGACGCACCCGACGTGGTGACCGCGTCTGACCCGGATCGTGAGCCGAACGAGACGGACCGAACGCCGGCGAGCGACGGCGGCACTGCCACGGTCGGTGGTGATGGCGGTGCCGGCGACGACCCTGGGACTCCGCGGACGGACTCTCCGGCGGACGGTCCGGGGTACCCCTTCTACAAGGACGAGCAGGTATCGAACGTCATCGATCGTGTCGGTCTCGACCGGGAACTCGCCGACGCCGCCCGCGACGCGGGCGCGGACCTGCGCGAACACCACACTGTCCTCGACGTCGCAGAGCACGCCGACCACGTCGAGGTCGACGTCCGCGGTCCGGACGGCGTCGAGACCCACCGTGCCCGGATGGTCGCCGGCTGTGACGGCCCCAAGTCCCGCGTCCGTCGCGACCTCGACCTGCCCGAACCCGGCGAGTTGCTCCACGGCGTACTCGGCTTTACCGACGAGGCCGACGCCGGGGATTTCGTCGACGTCCACCTCACGGTCCCTCGCTTTTTCGCCTGGCGCATCCCCCGGGGCGAGGCGGGCGTCGAGTACGGTCTCGCCGTGCCACCGGGCGGCGACGTCCGGGAGCGCTTCGAGGCGTTCACCGAGTCCTACGGCGTCGAACTCGACCGCCGATGCTCGGGTCTCATTCCTATCGGCCCGCCCGACACCGTCACGAGCGAGCGAGCGTTCCTGATCGGCGACGCCGCAGCCCAGACGAAACCGTTCACCGGCGGCGGTATTCGGTACGGCATGACCGCCGCGGACCACGCCGCTCGAACGATCGACCCCGACGATCCAGCGACGCTGGCCGACTACGAGTCCGCCTGGCGCGGGGACCTCTCGCGGGAGATCGAACTGGGTCACTGGGTCCGATGGGCGTACTCGCTGCCCGAACCCGTCCAGAAACTGGGTCTGCGGGCGGTCTCGGGGAAGATCGGCGTCCACATGGACCGCCCCTCGACGGTCTTCTCGCGCGAGCAACTGCGGTCGCTGTTGCGGTAGCCCCGCCGGCGAGCGAGACGGGGACTCCTGGATAGTTTCCGGTATCTTCCCGACGCTCGTCGAAGCCAGTCACCGCCCGTCGGTAGAGAGTTCGACCGGCGAGGCGGTAGCAAAGCTCGTGCTGGGCCTTCTCGGATGCAAGGGAACGTGGGTGTCGGGTGCTTGTCACGACCGACCGTGAGGAAAACGAGGCGCGAATCGGTCACCGACGTCGGCGACCGAGTCGGACCGCTACGGACTGGCGTGGTACTCGCCGTGTTTCATTCCGAGGAAGAACACGACGATCGAAAAGACGATCATCGAGGGCAGGACCATCATGAAGACCGTCGAGGGTTCCATCACGGACGTGAGTGCGACGCTCGCGATGGCGACGATCACGACGAGCGGGCCGACCGAACGCGCGAAGTCGAATTCCATACAATTACTCGTGGCCGGACAGACAAAGTAGTTTAGATGTGGATCCACTCGGTATCCGACAGACGAGTGAAACCAGTGACACTCCTGCGGTGACCGACTCCCTGCCGAGGGATACTTCCGCGGTCGTGATCGCTGTCGAGAGGACGACGAAGGAGACGACGACGGTCAGTCGCGGCCGTGCGCGAAACCGCTCGTCGACCGCCCGAACGGACGGCGCGACACTTGACTGTGTGCTTACATGTTGCCTCGTCGCGCGGCCCAGTTGAACATTGGGGAGGCCCGCGACGATACTGTCGCGATAGTGGTGACTCGCGACGACCGCTCCCGAAAGACGTACCACGCCGACGGCCCCACGTCGGGGTAATGACTGTCATCGAGGGGATCCACGCGGACCACGGGGCGACCTTCGAGGAGCTGGGCGGCCGTCGCGTCGTCGGCGACTACGGCCGACCCGAGCGGACACACCGGGCGGTCCGCAACGTCGTCGGCGTCACCGAACACGTCTTCGGCGTCCTCGTCGTCGAAGGGGAAGACAGGGTAGAGTTCGTCGACAACGCCGTCTCGAACCGCGTGCCCGAGGCCGACGGCGAGGGCTGTTACGCCCTCTTGCTCGACCCCAGTGGGCAGATCCAGACCGACATGTACGTCTTCAACGCCGCCGAGGGCGAGCGTCTGCTGGTCTTTCTCCCGCCCGCCGAAGTCGATGCCGTCGCCGAAGACTGGGCCGGCAAGACGTTCATCCAGGACGTCACCATCACGGAAGCGACCGACGACTTCGGCGTCTTCGGCGTCTACGGTCCACAGGCCACCGAGAAAATCGCGAGTGTGCTCACGAACGCGAGCACGCCCGACGCTCCCCTGTCGTTCGTCCGCGGGACGATGGGCGAAATCGGCGTCACCGTCGTCCGCGACGACGGCCTCACCGCCGAGGAGGGCTATCTGGTGGTCTGTAGCGCCGACGCGGCCGAGGAGACGTTCGACACGCTCGAGAACCGTGGCCAGGCGGCCGCCCCGTTCGGATATCGAACCTGGGGGACGCTCACACTCGAAGCGGGGACGCCGCTGTTCGAGTCAGAACTTCAGGATCGGCTCCCCAACGACCTCGGGATCAGGAACGCGCTGGACTTCGAGAAGGGCTGTTACGTCGGCCAGGAGGTCGTCTCCCGCGTCGAGAACCGCGGGAATCCGAGCCAGCGACTCGTCGGCCTCGTGCTGGCGGAATCTGCCGAAGACGTTCCCGAATCCGAGGCAGCGGTGTTCGCCGACGACGCCGCAGTGGGCGAGGTGACGCGCGCGGCCAACAGCCCCTCGCGAGAGCAGCCGGTCGCCCTCGCACTCGTCGAGACCGACGCCGCCGCCCGCGACTCGGTCGCCGTCCGGGTCGACGGCGAGGAGGTCGACGCCGCGGTCGAGTCGCTCCCGTTCGTCGAGGGGTCGGACCGCTCGGCGCGACTGCCGACGTATCCGTCGGCGTGAGCAGGGTCGGTACCTCCCTCGCGGCGGTGTCCCGAACCCGCCACGGCTGGCGTCACGAACCCGCGACGGTCGGTGTCTCGAACCGTCCCCACGTTCTCTCCATTGATACTGGCGCGGAAGCTTCAATATTTGTGCCTCGAAAGGTAGCGCCGAGACCCGGATGTCGGAAACAGTCGTCGCGGACTTCGTGGGATCGTTCAACTCGGAGGTGTCGGGCCGCCAGGAGCCGGTCAAGGGGCGGATCATCCTCTCGGAGCGACGGCTGGTGCTGGCGGCCGACGGCGGGAAGGTGACGATCCCGCTCTCGTCGATTTTCGACATCGCGGTCGGGAACGTCCCCGAGGGCCTCGGAGAGTTCTTCAATTCGACAGTGACGGTCGCGTTCGACCGCGACGGCGGACGGATGGTCGCGGCGGTGCAGGCCGACGACGACAAGATCGAGAAGTTCACCACCGTTCTGTTCAAGGCAATCCTCAACGGGACGGAGATGACCGTCAAACACCCCGCCCGCGTCGGTGGGCGCGTGACCGGCGAGTCGTTCGCGCCGGGGAAGCTCTTCTTGCAACCTCAGGCCGTGCGCTTTACCCGGACGGACGACGCCGTCGACGTCGACCTGGCGACGGTGAGCAACTTCGACCGCCTCTCCCGGGAGATCGACGGCGTCTCCCAGTCGGTGCTCGCGGTCAGACACACCCCCAACGGACGGTCGATGACGACGCTCGCGGCGACGAAGTCGGCACGCAAGATGTCGATACTCGGGCGCTACCTGCGCCTGGAGTACAGCGACCTCCTCGCGGATCTCGAGGACGTCTCCGTCTCCGAGACCGAGATCGAGACGCTCGTCGCCATCTACTCCTCGGGCCCGGGCGTCTCGCTCGCGGCAGTCCTCGACGCCGACGCCAGCCAGGTGACGATGGTCCTCGACGAGTTGCGGAGCGACGGCCTCGTCGTCGACGGAGAGGGCGGCCCACAGCTCACTCCGAGGGGTCGGGTCGTCGTCAGCAAGTACCTCGAAGAAGTCAACGAGTGAGACGTCGGCTGGACATCGTTCGACGTGTCGTGGTACTGTGCTCTGGTGGACGAGAAGTTCAGGGAGTGAATGTAACGATAGTTTCGTCCAAAAGTATAGTGAAAGAAATAAAGATTAGAGACAGCACCGTAGTCGTCAGTGTGCGTTGAAAGCCCTCGGGCCGCTGGCGGTCGCTGAGCAGGATATTCTCGCTCGGACAGCCGCACCGCCCCGCACTCGCTCGAATAGAGCCCGCTCAGGCGACTCCGCTCACTGTGTTCGCCGCCAGCGGCCCTCGCCCTTTCAGTCCGCCAGGAAAAAGCTGGTTGGAAAGGCTGTCTCGACGGTGAACGATCGGTAACCGACCCCACAAATATCCACCCTGGCGGACTGGAAGGGCGAGGTGGGCTCGCGGGGCGAAGCCCCGTGGTCGCTGAGTGAGCAACTATCCGCGCGACGCGAGGCGCTACGCGCCTCGACGTGAACGGCGAAGCCGTGAACAGGCGGTGCCGAGAGCGCGGATATCTCACTCAGCGACCGCGAAAGCGAGGCCGACTGGAGGGAGGCCTCGATGCGAACGGGGAGCAACGCGACCCGTGAGCGAGCCCGCCGAGGGCTTCCATCGCACGACGGTGAATGCGGTTGCGACGAGCGCGACTGCGGTCGCGGTAACTGCACCGACTCGAATTGCTAAATTCACTATGCAGTGTTATCAGGCCCACCGTCCTCACAACCCCGCCGAGTGCCGACCGCCACGAACAACTCAGGGCCGCCAGCCCCGGAGGAACGCAGCAGCGAGGCCACCGGCGGTGACGGCGAAGGGGATGCTCACAGTGCGGACGACGAGGACGGCGGCAGTCGCCGCGGCCACCGGCGCGCCGGTGACGAGTGCGACGGCGCCGCTGAGTAACACGTCGTAGGCGCCGACACTCCCCGGTATCGGGACGACACTCGCAACCTGGGGGAGGGGAACGACCACCACCAGTGGGAGGAGGACGGCCGAGGTCCCCGTCCCGGCGAGGGCCGTCCACAGCGCCGCGGCGAGCAGTATCTGCTCGGCCATCCCGCCGAGTGCGACGAGCGCGAGCAGTTTCGGCGCGCCCCGGAAGTGAAACACCTTGTCCCAGAACCGCTCGAAGGCGCGCTCGACGACCGACCGGTCGTGGGGCTCCTCGCGGTAGAACGACGAGACGAGGGCGACGACGGGAGTGAGGACGAGGACGAGGGCGCGAGTGAGCGGTTCGCGGGCGGTCACGACGACGGCGCCGAGGACGAACACGCCGAGGACCGCACCGCCGAGTGTCGTGACGAGGTCGCCGGCCGCGGACCCGCCGGCGGCCGCGAGGAGGGCGACGGCGACCGAGAGGGCGAGCTGGGCGGCCGCTTTGACGTACTTCGCCACCGAGCGGACCGCGAGCGCCTCGCTGTATGCCGTGCCGGTCTCGACGCCCAGGAAGCGAGCGACGATGGGTTCGGAGCTGACGGGGCCGGCGGGACTGAGCGTGTCGAAGTAGTCGCCGGCGAGCGCGAACTGGACACTCTCGGGCCAGGAGAGGCCGTCGCCGAGCGGTCGGACCGACGCCCAGACGCCGACGCCGTCGACGAGGCCCTCGGTGACGACGAGACCGACGACGAGCGCGAGCGCCCACGGTGCGACGGCCGTCGCGCGAGTGACGACCGCTCCCGGGCCCACGTAGAGGAGATAGCCCGCGAGCGCGCCGCCACCGAGGACGACGCCGCCGAGAAAGCGGATCGCTGGACGCACGACTCACGGTCGGTCGGGTTCGGCCAAAAGCCCTCCGCACTCCGGGCGGGTCGAGTGACCGAACCGTCGTCCGAGCAGTTCTCGACCAGACAGTTCAGTCGATCTCTCGCCGGTAGAGCGCCAGTTCCAGCGTCACGTCGTTGAACGCGACGGTCACCTCGCGGACGGGTTCGAATCCGAGTGACTCGTAGAACCCGCGGGCGCGGTCGTTGTCGACGCCGGTGTTCAGGACGAACGCGCGACGACCTGCCGAGCGGGCTCGTGACGCGAGTTCCTCGTAGACTCGGGTGCCGTACCCCCGGCCCCAGCAGTCGGGGTCGACGCGCATCCGCGAGAGTTCCACCGTCGAGTCTGTCGATCGACTCGCCGTCGAACACTGCTCTCGCATCCAGCCCTCCGGCGATTCGTAGGCACCTGTCGCGACTATCTGCCCCTCCGCGACGCCGACGAGGAACTCGCCGCCCGCGTCGAGGTAGTGATGCTCAACATCCGCCAGGTCCGCGTCGGGCGCCTCGGGTACCCACTCCGGTGTCTCGGACATCGCCAGTTCGTTCAGTTCGCGGATCCGCTCGCTGTCTTCCGGTCGAGCGCGTCGGACTCGCAGTGTCGTCATCTCGTCAGGCCCCGGCCGGGTCGGCATCGGTGTCAGTGCCGTGGTCGTCGTCGCCGTCGATCCCACCCGCGTAGAGTGGATGTTCGGCACACAGTTCCGAGACGGTTTCGCGCGTTCGTTCCCGGACCGACGCGTCGTCGGGCGCGTCGAGGACGTCGGCGAGCGCGTCGGCCAGTCGCCGCGTCGCGTCGGCGTCGAACCCGCGGGTCGTGACCGCCGGCGTGCCGACCCGGAGTCCGCTCGCGACGGTCGCTTTCCGGGGGTCGCCCGGCACGGTCTGCTTGTTCGCGACGAGTCCCGTGGCTTCGAGCGCCGCCTCGGCGTCGGCGCCGGTCAGGTCGGGATGAGTCTCCCGGAAATCGAGGAGGACGAAGTGGACGTCCGTGCCGCCGGTGACGAGCTCGAATTCTCGTTCCTGGAGTCGGTCGGCCAGCGCGTCTGCGTTGTCGAGAATCCCTCTCGCGTACGTCTCGAAGGCCGGGTCGAGCGACTCGTCGTCGGGGCCGAGCGCCTCGCCGAACCCCGCTGCCTTGCCGGCGACGTTGTGCATCAGCGGTCCGCCCTGACAGCCGGGCATCACTGCCGTATCGACGGCGTCAGCCAGGTCGGCGTCACACATGACCATCCCGCCGCGGCCGGCGCGGATCGTCTTGTGTGTCGACGCGGTGACGACGTCGGCCACGCCGACCGGTGAGGGGTGGACGCCGGCGGCGACGAGTCCGGTGAGGTGGGCGATGTCCGCGACGTGGAACGCGTCGACGGCCTCGGCGATGGCTTGCATCCGTTCGAAGTCGACCTGTCGCGGGTACGCGGAGTAGCCCGAGACCAGCAGGTCGGGGTCGACCTCGCGGGCGCGAGCCTGGGCCCGGTCGTAGTCGAGGCGGCCGGTGTCGGTGTCGACGCCGTAGTGGTCGACGTCGAAGTGGTCGGCGACGGCGGTGTAGGGCTGGCCGTGGCTGAGGTGGCCGCCGTGTGTCATCTCGAGTGAGAGGATGCGGTCGCCGGGTTCGAGGAGTGCCTGGTAGGCCGCGAGGTTGGCCTGGGTCCCCGAGTGGGGCTGGACGTCGACGTGCTCGGCGCCGAAGAGTTCGCGGGCGCGCTCCATCGCGAGTCGCTCGACGGCGTCGGCGTGCGCACAGCCACCGTAGTAGCGCTCGCCCGGCTGGCCCTCGGCGTACTTGTTCGTGAGCACCGACCCCTGGGCGGCGAGAACCCCCTCGCTGGCGTAATTCTCGCTGGCGATCAGCGACAGGGTGTCGCGTTGACGCTCCCGTTCCGCACCGAGCGCGTCCGCGAGGTCGTCGTCGACTGGCGTGAGGTCCGTCGGCATATCCGGGGCGAGCACCTTCCAAGTGTAAGTTACTCCGGTGACAGGTCCGACGGGACTGTCGCTCTCGACACAGTGGTCACAGTCGGAACAGTCTACCACCACACCGCCGCCACACCGTCGCCACCGCGCCGCCACCGCGCCGCCACCACACCGCCACCACACCGCCACCGCGCCGCCACCACACCGCCACCACGCCGCCACACCGCCGCCACCACGCCGTCACTTGTGGGTCGGTTGCGCCTTCATTAGCCGCCGGATCAGAATATTAGGAACCACTAGGTGTATCCTCAACAACACTAAGTGTGGGTGGCAGTGTCACTATTTCATGATCGAAATTCCGGTTTCCAAGCTCGTGACCGACGCCACCACCGTCGACCCGGAGACGAGTGCCATGGAGGCGGCAGGCTACCTCCGCCAACCCGAGGAACCGGCGCTCGTCGTTCGTGAGGGGGAGGTGGTCGTCGGCGTCGTCACGGAATCCGATATCGTCGCCGTCGTCGCCGAAGGCGGTTCGAATCCGCCGGTCGCGTCGTTCATGTCTTCGCCCGTCGTGACGATTCCGCCGTCGACGCAGGTCGGCCTCGCCGCCGACCGGATGCGCGACGCCGGTGTCGGGTCACTCCCGGTCGTCGACGATGGAGGGGCCTACCACGGCGTCGTGACGAGAGAGGCGCTCGCGCCCTATCTCTCCCGGCACCGCCTGGAGATCACGTGGGACAGCGACCCGCTCACGCTCGGCGGGTCCGATGGGGCCGAGTCGGCGGGCATCGTCGACCCGGATTCTGATTCGTCCGATGCCCGCGCAACCGAGTGACGCGGCGGGAACTCCTCGCTCGGTCAGTCTTCCGTTCAGTCCGCCGCATCGTCGTCGCTCGCGTCGTCGTAGTAGTCTGCGAACGGGTCGCCGTCGTACGCGTAGTCGTCCCAGAAGTCGGTCGCGCGGTGGACGTTCTCGGGGTGCATCTCCCGGGGTGGCTCGTCGAACCACGCGGCGCCGTTGAGTTCGCCCGGCTGGATGGCGATGTGCCCGCCCGTGTAGTCGGCGTCGAAAAAGGCCCAGAGCGTGTGGATGTTCGGATTGTCACTCTCGTTCGTCTCTCCGCCGGGCGGTGTCAGTGTCAGGTCCCGAAGCAAGAACAGCCCCGTCAACTCACACTCGACGCTGGTCTCCTCCCGAACCTCCCGGACGGCGGCCTCCTCGTAGGTTTCGCCGTCCTCGCGACCGCCCCCCGGCACCCCCCAGCGACTCCCGCCGCGACCGAGGATCATCAGGACGCGCCGCCCGTCGTCGACCTCGTCGGGCATCGACTCGGTGAGCGCCGCCGCCTCGTCGGGGTCGCGGACCACCCAGGCGTAGCCGCCACCGGTGTACCCCTCGCGGGCAGTCCCCAGGAGGTCCCGGTAGGACGCTTCGTCGTCGAACTCGTGTGTGACGTCCTGGACGTGGACGTCGTCGTACTCCTCGAGGAGGCGTCGCCGCCGACGCTCGACCGTCTCGCGGTTGACTTCGGCGGACATGGACTCGCGTCGAAACACCCGTGTGATAAATATTTGATGGTTTCTGGCCACGTCTCGACGCGTCTTCCGCACGGATTCTACTGTGTCGACTGTGTCGAGACAATATTTTAGTTGGTGGGGGAGCGACGGGAGGTATGGAAGTCGCGGAGCGAGTCCACCTGATGCCGGTGGGCTACGAGATCGACCGCATCGTGTTGTCGGCCGAGCGGTTGCGCGCCGACCGCGTCGTCCTGTTGCGCTACGTCGACGAGACGGCCCACCCGTCCTACGTCGAGACGGTTCGCGAGCGCCTGGACGAGCGCGGTATCGACCACGAGACCGTCCCCTGTGACATCTTCGACTTCTACGACTCCATCGGGACGGTGGCGGAACTGGCGACTCGATTCGCCGACCACGAAGTGTACGTCAACCTCGCGTCGGGGTCGAAAGTGACGGCCATCGGCGGGATGATCGCCTGCATGGCGACGGGCGCGACGCCCTATTACGTCCGCGCCGAGCGTTACGCCGCCGAGACCGACGACGACGTCGCCGAGGGGATCCGCTCGGTGACCGAACTCCCCACCTATCCGATGGAGAGCCCAGAACCCCAGCACGTCGCCGTCATGGACTACGTCGAGCGTGAGGACGGTGCCCGGAAACGGGACCTCATCGACTTCGGCAAGGAAGCGGGGCTCCCGTTTATCGCCGACAGGGACGCGGCCAACAGGAAAAGCGAGTACAGACTGCTCGACAGCCACGTCCTCGGACCGCTGGAAGCCAACGGCTACGTCGAACTCGAAGACGTCGGCCGGTCGACCCGCGTCACACTGACCGAGAGCGGCGAGAACACGCTCCGGGCGTTCCGGTACCTGATCGAGTAACCCCCGCAAGAGATTTGTGTCAGTCGGTTGTAAAAATCGTATGCGAGACGTCACGGTCGAGCGGACGGTCCCGGCCGACCCCTCGACGGTCGCAACTCGACTGACGCCGTCGGCCATCATCGCCAACGAGGGGCAGTACCTGCCCTTCCACGTCTTCGAGAGCGAGGACTGGGTCCTGGTGACCGTCGAGGCGACGGGTCGGTTCCTCACGCCGCAGTTCGTCTTCGAACGACTGGACGACGGCTTCGTCTACCGGCGATACACGCCGGGGACGCCGGTGGTGGGCGTCGAAACCCGTCTCCGGATCGCCGCCGCTGGACCGGACGCGACGACTGTTCGCTTTCAGTCGACGATTCGCCCGCCGGTCCCGATACCCCCCGTCGAGTGGTACCTGGCGTGGCGCCGCCGACGCACGCTCGAACGTGTCTGTGACAGACTCGAAGCCTCGCTCCGGTGAGTGATACGGTTTCTTGTAGCGATGTACCGGTACGTGGTGACCCGGACGACGCCGTAGACCCGGGTTTCGACGACGGCGACTGGGGAGCGGTCGAGGTTCTACACTGCTGGAGCATCGAGGGGCTGTTCGACCCGGGACACGCTGACCGAGAGTGGGCGCACACGTTGTGCGCGTTCCGGTACCTGGTCGAGCCGTGAGTTCGGGAAAACGGCGGTTCCGCGGGTGGTGTCGTCTGGGAAGTCGGCCCGGGTGCGGGCAGTCACTCGATACTGACGGTGCCGGTCGCGTTCTGTCGGTCGTTCAGGCGCACCTCGACCTCGTACTCGCCGGGTTCGGCCGGGTTGTCCACCGCCGGGTACTGCACGACCACGACGTCACCGGTCCGGAGCGTGTAGTCCGTGTCGAGCGTGACGTCGAACGAGTAGGCGTTGTTGTTGACGCCGCTGACGTGGCTCTCGTCGAACTCGCGGTCGATCTCCCCGTCGCCGTTCGTGTCGACGCCGAGTTCGATCTCGTCGTGCTGGGCGGAGTCGACCGTGAAGTTCTCCCGCGGGTACGTGACGCCGATCGCTTCCCACTCGCTGCCGTTCGTCGTCTCGTCGACGACCAGTCGCACCGTCTGGTTGACGTCCGTCGCGTCCGTCGAGTCGTCCGCGACCGCGACCTGTTCGCCCGACGCCGGCGTCTCCGTGTCAGCGTCGGAGCCGTCGGGACTGCCGGTCAGCGCCGAACAACCGGCCAGTGCGACCATCGCCGCGAGTACGACCGCGAGTAGTGTTCGGTTCACGGATCGGGCGAAACGACTGTACGGGTAAAATTGTTGGCTTCTGGAGGACACAAAAATTTTACTCGTGGAGTCTAACCGAGGTGGGCGCGACGAGAACACCGGTGTGTCGACCGTCGCGTGGGCGTCACCAGACGAGGGCCCCGTGTGATTTATCCGGGCTCGCACGGCAGTTCGACCATGTCCCAGTCCTCGTATCGGTGTACCTGCGGGAAGACGATCCGGTACAAACAGGACATGGTGGCGGAGTCCGGTGGCGTCCGAAAGACGTGGCTCTGTCGTGACTGCCGGACGCCGGTCCCGAGCGTGACCGCCGAGAAGATCAAACACCAGAATCCGTCCTGACAGACCGACGTGGTGTCGTACCTGCCACTCCCGCCAGACGTTAAATCCCGGGCGGCCGAAGCGGGTGTATGTTCGACCCGGAGGACCTGGCGGAGATACGCGACTCCCGCGAGTCGTGGGAATCGGAAACCCGGGGGCCCACCGTCGACCGCTTCGGCGAGCGTACAGAGCAGTTCCGGACCGACACCGGCGGCCAGCCCGTCGGTCCGGTCTACACGCCCGACGACGTCGCCGACCTGGACTACGACGAGGACCTGGGCTTTCCCGGAGAGGACCCCTACACGCGGGGCGTCTACTCGACGATGTACCGCGGTCGGCTCTGGACGATGCGCCAGTACGCCGGCATGGGCACCGCCCGCGAGACCAACGAGCGCTTCCACTATCTCATGGACGAGGGCCAGACAGGCCTCTCGATGGCCTTCGACCTCCCGACCCAGATGGGCTACGACTCCGACGCGGGGATGTCCGCCGGCGAAGTCGGGAAAGCCGGCGTCGCCATCGACTCGTTGCGGGACATGGAGACGGTCTTCGAGGGTATCCCGCTCGACGAGGTGAGCACGTCGATGACGATCAACGCGCCCGCGAGCGTCCTGCTCGCGATGTACGTCGCCATCGGCGACCAGCAGGGCGTCCCCCGCGAGGAGCTTCGGGGAACTATCCAGAACGACGTCCTCAAGGAGTACATCGCCCGGAACACGTACATCTACCCGCCCGAGCCGTCGATGCGGATCATCACCGATATCTTCGAGTTCTGTGCCGAGGAGACGCCCAACTTCAACACCATCTCCATCTCGGGGTACCACGTCCGCGAGGCCGGCGCCACGGCCGCCCAGGAGATCGCCTTCACGCTGGCCGACGGCATCGAGTACGTCGAGGCCGCCATCGACGCCGGCCTCGAGGTCGACGAGTTCGCCCCACAGCTCTCCTTTTTCTTCGCTTCGCACAACAACGTCTTAGAGGAGGTCGCGAAGTTCCGCGCGGCCCGGCGGATGTGGGCCGATATCATGGAAGAGCGCTTCGACGCCGAGACGGAAGCCGCAAAACAGCTCAAGTTCCACACCCAGACCGCGGGGTCGACGCTGACCGCCCAGCAGGTCGAGAACAACGTCGTCCGGGTAGCCTACCAGGCCCTCGCCGCCGTGCTCGGCGGGACCCAGAGTCTCCACACGAACGGCAAGGACGAGGCGCTCTCGCTGCCGACCGAGAAGTCCGTCCGGACCGCACTGCGGACCCAGCAGATCCTCGCCCACGAGTCGGGCGTCGCCGATACGGCCGACCCGCTCGGTGGCTCCTATTTCGTCGAATCGCTGACCGACGACCTCGAAGAAGAGGCCTTCGAGATCATCGACGAGATCGACGAGCGCGGGGGAATGCTCCGGGCCATCGAGAGCCAGTGGGTCCAGCGCCAGATACAGGACGTCGCCTTCGAACGCCAGCGGGAGATAGACGAGGGCGAGCGGGTCATCGTCGGTGTCAACGAGTTCACCGTCGAGGAAGAGAAACAGGACGCCGACGTCGAGGAGGTCTCCGAAGAGCAGGAGCGCCGGCAGGTCGAGCGCCTGGACTCGGTTCGCGAGGAACGTAACGACGAGGCCGTCGACGCCGCACTGGCGGCGCTCGGCGACGCCGCCGCGGGCGAGGAGAACGTCGTCCCCTACATCGTCGACGCGGTGAAGGCCTACGCGACGACCGGCGAGATCTGCGACGAGCTGCGCGACGTCTTCGGCGAGTACCAGCCCGGCGCGGCGCTGTGAGGAGCGAGACGGATCTTCCGCGGGTCGAGTACGTAGCAGGTCGGCAGGTTACTCCTCACCGCCGCCGGTGACGACCACCGGACGGTCGGTGTTCAGGAGGACCACCTGTGAGACGCTCCCGAAGACGACCTTGCCGACCGGGCTCTGTTTGCGCCCACCGAGGACGATGAGGTCGGCGTCGATATCGTCGGCGAGCGCGAGGATCTCCTCGGCGGGTGGCTGTCCGATCTCGACGGGGGTGACATCGATATCCGCCGCCTCGAGTGTCTCGCGGAACTCCTTGTCCGCCCCGACGCGGTCTGGCGTCCTCATGGCTCTTGGCGCGTCCAGTTCGTCGCCGTGGAGGGCGTGTGTGACCGTCACTTCGATCTCCCCGCCTCCGTGGGGCAGTCCCGCGATGAATGCAGCCTGTCTCTGTCCGCGCTCGACGTCGTCGTCGACCGGTGCCAGGATACGGTACATGCCCACATATGACGTACGGGCGTTTGATATAGATTGACTCTCGTCTGTGCATCGTACATCACTCGGGGCGAGGCGAAGTGAGACGAGACGAGGCGGGGGAAGCGAGGCGAGGTCAGTCGAAGCGACTCCCAGAACCTTTTGGTCGGGGCGCGCTTCACCGTCGGTATGTCCGTCTCACAGGCGGCCGACCGCGAGCGCGTGCTGGCAGGGCTGGGCGTCGTCTCTATCGTCGTCTCACTCGGCGGTATCTTCGTCGCTGCAGCACTCGCTCCCTGGTTCTCGCCGTTCCTGAACGCCCTCTCGGATCTGGGCTACGCCGGGACTCCCACCGCACCCGTGTTCAACGGTGCGCTGATGGTCGGCGGCGCGCTCGGTGCGGGTTTCGTCGTTGCGGTCTGGGCCGAAACGGAGAACCCGATCCACGCCGCCGGCCTCCTCTTGCTCTTGCTCGCGATGGTCTGTATGGCACTCGTCGGCGTCTTTCCGCTTCCGTCGGCGATGCACTTCGTCGTCGCGCCGGCCTTCTTCGTCTTCGCGACGCTCGGCGTCGCCGTCTTCGCCGCTGGTGATTTCGTCGGCACCGGCGGCTTTCGACGGGGCGGTCGCCCGGCCCGTGGCGGCACGCTGCTCGTTCTCGTCGCAACTCACGTCGCGAGCTGGGTCTGGTGGGTGCTCTTTGGCTGGCCCGGTCCCGGCGTCGCCGTCCCGGAACTCGTCGGTTCGGCCATGCTCGCTGTCTGGGCGCTGTGGGCCGCTTCCGAACGCTGGCCCGGTGACCCGGACGTCCGGCCGCTCTGAGTCGGGGACCGTCGGCGGCGACCCCACCGGACTGCCGGCTTGCGCGGCTATCTTGATACAGCGAGAGAACCCCGCCCTTCCCGTGAGCGTCGGAACACTCGTCACTCACGGGGAGGACGGGAGTGAATCGCGTAAGCTCCGGTAAGAAACCGCCACGTCACTGCTGGTCTTGAGTCTCCAACGCTTCCAGACCAGCTTCTAACACCTCTGCATAGGCTTCGGAGAGGTTCAGGTCGTTCAATTCTGCGTAGTCTTTGACACGTCCGTGGATTGCCCAGTCAATGTCGATGTTTGGCCGCATCAGTGGACTTATTAGACATTGGGACTGATTATACTTTGCATGAAGCGTACCAACACCTTCGCCGTGCGACCGCTCTCCGACGATGGTGAGCAGGTGCTACGGGACCTGTTGGACGCTTCCGCCGCTCTCTGGAACGAGATAAACTACCAGCGCCTCATGCGATACGACGACGAAGACGGCTTCGAGGGCGAAGATGTGTGGGACGCCGATACTGGCGCTCTCGAAGGCAAATACAAAGGTGTTCTCGGGGCGTCCACCGCTCAAACTGTCCGGCGAGCAAACACCGAAGCGTGGCGCGGGTTCTTCGAGAACAAGAAGAAGTTTCACGACCAGTCGAACACGTCGGTTACGGAACACCCGGAACCGCCGGGCTTCCGTGGCAACGAAGACGACGGACGTGTTCTCAAAGGCGTCGTCCGCAAAGACGCCTACACCGTCGAATGGGGCGACCGCTCCCGGCTTGAGATTGTCGTCGGAGACCAACTCCGAGACAGACACAACAGCCCGAAAAGCCGTCTCCGGCTCGAAATCGTTGGCGACCCGAACTGGCCCGACTACGAGGACCAGAGCCGGTTGGAATTGTGGTACGACGAGACTGATAACACCTTCCGAGCTTCGCAACCCGTGACTGTTTCTGATGATGCACGGGCGACTCCACTGGCCGACGAAACGGCCGCTCTGGACATTGGTGCGAATAACCTCGTCGCCTGTACCACGACAACCGGCGAGCAATACCTGTACGAAAGTCGTGCGTTGTTCCAGCGGTTCCGCGATACGACACGCGAAATCGCCCGGTTACAGTCGAAACTCGAAGACGGACGATACAGTAGCGAGCGTATCCGGCGGCTGTACCGCAAGCGAACCCGTCGCCGGGACCACGCACAAGAAGCATTGTGTCGTGACCTGCTGGAACGACTGTACGCCGAGGGTGTCGATACCGTGTATATCGGTCGCTTGACTGACGTGCTGGAAACCCACTGGTCGGTCGAAACCAACGCCAAGACCCACAACTTCTGGGCGTTCAAGCAATTCACCGAACGACTGGCGTGTACCGCCGAAGAATACGGTATCTCGGTCGAGGTCCGGTCGGAAGCATGGACCAGTCAAGAGTGCCTGCAGTGCGGTTCGACAGACAGAACAACACGACACCAAGACACGCTAACCTGTCCGTGCGGATTCGAGGGGCACGCTGACCTAATAGCGTCAGAAACGTTCCTGAGACGGCACACAGAACAGTCGGTCAGGCCGATGGCCCGGCCCGTGCGGTTCGAGTGGGACGACCACGAATGGTCGGGGACACCACACCCTCACGAAAGTCCCAAAGAACAGCGCACAGACCCGAGTACCGTCCACCATAACGGGAATGTTGCCTCCGGTGAGTCTGAGATCGGCTGAGACTCCCACGTCCATGAGGAAACCCCGTCGTTCATAACGGGGAGGAAGTCATTAGTGACTGGCTCTCGACTCGACTGCCATGGAAGTCGTCGACTACGACCTCTGGGAAGTCCCGCCGCGCTGGCAGTTCCTGCGTCTGGAGACCGATTCCGGGCTCGTCGGCTGGGGCGAGCCAGTCGTCGAGGGACGGGCCCCCAGCACCGCGACGGCCGTCGAGGAACTCCTCGAGGAGTACATTCTCGGTGAGGACCCACGCGATATCGAACGCCACTGGGAGCGGATGTACCGCGGCGGGTTCTACCGCGGTGGCCCCGTCCTCCAGAGCGCGCTCTCGGGTATCGACCAGGCACTCTGGGACCTGAAAGGGAAAGACCTGGGCGTCCCAGTGTACGAACTCCTCGGCGGGAAAGCCCGCGAGCAGATACGGCTCTACCAGCACGTCCACGGCGAGACACCCGCCGAGATGGCCGAAGTAGCAGCGACGCACGTCGATTCGGGCTTCTCGGCGCTGAAGTTCACCCCCACGGACGAACTCGACCGGGTCGACAGTCCGGACGCGCTGGACGCGGCCTACGAACGTGTCGCTGCCGTCCGGGAAGCGGTCGGTGACGGCGTCGACATCGCACTCGACTTCCACGGCCGCGTCTCGAAGCCGATGGCCAAGCGACTGGCCGTCCGCCTCGAAGACCTCGACCCGATGTTCTACGAGGAACCCGTGCTCGCCCAGCACAACAACGCGCTCCCGGAGGTCGCCTCGAAGACCTCGATCCCCATCGCCACCGGCGAGCGGATGTTCTCGCGGACGGACTTCCGCCCGGTGCTCGAATCGGGGGCCGTCGATATCCTCCAGCCCGACGTCTCCCACGCCGGCGGCATCACCGAGTTGCGCAAGATCGCGACGATGGCCGACGCCTACGACGTGGTCGTCGCGCCCCACTCACCGCTCGGCCCCGTCTCGCTCGCCGCCAGCCTCCACGTCGACGCCTGCACCTCGAACTGTCTGATACAGGAGCAGGTCTACCACCTGGAGGGGATGCCGAACTACCTCCAAGACGACTCGTTCCTGGCGTTCGACGACGAGGGGAGAGTCGATCTGCCGCCCGGACCAGGCCTGGGCGTTGACGTCGACGTCGACGCACTCCGCGAGGCCGAACAGCGCGACGCCTGGGAGGTCCCCAAGTGGTTCCACGGTGACGGTCGCGTCGCCGAGTGGTGATCGCCCGCTTCTCGGGAACGGACCCTTTTTGACTGATTCGGTCGACCGACGGAACATGAACGTCGGCGTCTGTTACTTCCCCGAGCACTGGCCCGCCGAGCGCGTCGAGACCGACGTCTCTCAGATGGCCGAGGCCGGGATCGAGTACGTCCGCATGGGCGAGTTCGCGTGGTCCCGGTTAGAACCCGAACCCGGCACCTTCGAGTTCGACTGGCTCGACCGGGCGCTCTCGCTCGTCGACGAGCACGGGATGCAGGCGGTCCTCTGTACCCCCACCGCGACCCCACCGAAGTGGCTCGTCGACGACCGTCCCGAGATCCTCCAGGAGGAACCCGACGGGACAACGCGTCACTACGGCAGTCGGCGCCACTACTGTTTCAACTCCCCCGCGTATCGCCGGGAGAGCCGCCGGATCACCCACACGCTGGCCGAACGCTTCGCGGACCACCCCGCGGTGGCGGGCTGGCAGACCGACAACGAGTTCGGCTGTCACGACACTATCCGATGTTACTGTGCGGACTGTGCCGCCGACTTTCGCGAGTGGCTGCGGAACAAGTACGGCGACGTCGAGACGTTGAACGAAGCCTGGGGCACCGCCTTCTGGAGCCAGGACCTCACCTCCTTCGCGCAGGTCGACCCGCCGCGCCACACCGCCGCCGGCCACCACCCTGCGCGACTGCTCGACTACTATCGCTTCGCCAGTGACAGCGTCGTCCGGTTCAACCGCGAACAGGTCGATATCCTCCGCGAAGCGAACGACGAGTGGTTCGTCACGCACAACTTCATGTCCCAGTTCGGGGCGCTGGACGCCTACGACGTCTGCGAGGACCTCGATTTCGCCTCGTGGGACTCCTACCCCACTGGTCACGTCCAGGTCCAGCGCGAGGAGGTCACCCGCGGGGAGTTGCGCGCCGGCGACCCCGACCAGGTGGGTCTGGACCACGACCTGATGCGCAGCGCCGCCGACGCGCCGCTGTGGGTCATGGAACAGCAACCCGGCGAGATCAACTGGCCGCCCTACTCGACGCAACCCGCCGAGGGCGCGATGTCGCTCTGGGCACACACCGCGACCGCCCACGGTGCCGACACCGTCTCGTACTTCCGGTGGCGGCGCTGTCGCATGGGCCAGGAGCAGTACCACAGTGCCCTCCGCGAGCGCGACGGCTCGCCCGACCGCGGCTACCACGAGGCCAGCGACGCGGCCGAGGACTTCGCCACTGTCGCCGAACGCGCCGACGGACCCCCCGGGATGCCCGACGCCGACGTCGCGCTGTTGCACAGCTACGACAACCTCTGGGCGGTCGACATCGAGGCCAACACACCCGACTTCGACTACTGGCGCCACCTGGAGACGTACTACGGGGCGCTGCGTGAGCGGTCGGTGAGCGTCGACGTCGTCCGGCCGACAGCCGACCTCGCGGGATACGACGCCGTCGTCGCGCCCACACTCTATCTCGCCGATACTGACCTGGCCGAGGGCCTCGACGCCTACGTCGCAGGTGGCGGTGAGTTGCTCCTGACGATGCGGTCGGGGATCAAAGACCCGTACAACAAACTCCACGACGCGCCCCAGCCCGGGCCGCTCCGTGATCTCGTGGGTGCCGAGGTCGCGGACCACGAGAGCGTTCCCGGGGAACTGGAGAGCCAGGTCGTCTACGACGGGGAAACCTACGACGCCGGCGTCTGGAACGAGTGGCTCGAACCCGTGTTCGAGCGCACCGCGGTCGAGGGACGCTACGACGGCGAACGCGCCGACGGCGAAGCGGCGGTCGTCCACACGGGCCACGGCGACGGTGCCGTCACCTACGTCGGGACCTGGCCCGGCCCGGACCTGGCGGGCGCGCTCGTCGACGACCTGCTGGATCGTGCGGGTGTCGAGACGACCGACCCGCTCGGCGACCGCGTGCGACTCACACACCGCGACGGCCTGACGTGGGTCGTGAACTTCGGTGAGTCGCCCGTGCACGTGGACGCCCCCGGGGACGCGGAGTGGCTCGTCGGCGACGGGGCGGTCGGTCCGGTCGACGCCGCCGTGGTCGCGGCCGTGCCGGCTGACCTGTCGGTCGAGCGATAGCTCACTCGGCGTCGCGCTCGTCTCGGACACGGAGGGTCTCGCTTTCGCACTCGGGACAGTCCTTTCGGTCCGAGTAGACCAGTTCGCCGCAGTCGGTGCACTCGTGTGCGGCCTCCTCACGGGACGCCTCCTCGGCCTGCTGTTTGAATTCCCCGACTTTTCGACCGAGATTCTCGAACAGTCCCACTCAGACCACCGAGACGACTTCGACCTCGAACGCCAGCGTCTCGCCGGCGAGTTCGTGGTTGAAATCCACTACGACGGTGTCGTCCTCGACGGACGTGACCTCTCCCGGGAGGCCCTGCTCGGTCTGGAGTTCCAGTCCGACCTCGGGGTCGTGGCCGGTCATCTCCGCAAACTCCTCGGCGTCGTACTCGACCACGCGGTCGTCGGTGTGCTCGCCGTAGGCCGCCTCGGGTGCGATCGTGACCGTCTCTTCGTCGCCGGCTTCGAGACCCAGGAGACCGTCTTCGAGGCCCTCGATGATCTCGCCAGCGCCGATCTCGACCGTGAGCGGGTCGTAGGCGCGGTCGGGGTGGTGGTCGAGGTCTTCGGCCTCGGCGACCGACTCGCGGGAGGTGTCGAAGACGGTGCCGTCGTCCAGTCGCCCGACGTACTCGATGCTGACAGTGTCGCCTGTCTCGATGGCCATGCCACCCGGACGGGGACCGCAGTGAAAAGGGTGTGGACCGCACCTCGCGTCTGGCCGCCGTTCGCGTATGTCGCACCTCGCTTGTGGCCGCCATTCGCGTATGGCTGCTCCTCCGCGTGTAGCCGTTCCTCCCCGGTCAGGCGTTGGTCTGATACAGGTTGCCGTCTTCGTCGTAACGCGCCTCGAAGATGCGGTCGAACTGTTCCTCGGAGATGGAGACGTCGATCGCGTCGAGGTTCTCGTCTACTTGGTCGACCGTGCGGGCGCCGACGATGGGGACACAGTCGAAGTCCGGCTGGTCCATCAGCCACCGGAGCGCGACCTGTGCGGGCGTGGCGTCGACCTCCTCGGCGACCTCCCGTACCGCGTCGAGGACGTGCCAGCCCCGCTCGGAGACGTACCAGTCCTCGAACATCTCGTCGAGTTCGGCACGGGTGCCCTCGGGGGCGTCCAGGTCGTAGGTGCCGTCGCCGACGCGCTCGTACTTGCCCGTCAGGAACCCGCCCGCGAGCGGCGAATAGGGACAGACCGCGAGGTTCTGGTCGGCACAGACGTCCAGATACTCCGCAACGTCCTCGTAGTACGCCGCGTGAAAGAGCGGTTGCGTGACGGTGAACGCCTCGTAGTTGTGCACGTCGGCTTTCCAGAGTCCCTTCGTGAGTTTCCAGGCGTCACACGTCGAGATGCCGACCTGGTGGACTTTCCCCTCGCTGACGAGGTCGTCCACGGTTCTGAGGGTGCGCTCGATGGGCGTGTCGTCGTCGAAGCGGTGCAGGTAGAGGATGTCCAGGTAATCGGTCTGGAGTTTCTCCAGCGAGCCCTCGACTTCGGCGCGGACGTTCTTCCGGGAGAGGTTCTCCTGGAATCGGGAGACGTCCGACCAGAAGCACTTCGAGGCGATCACGTAGTCCTCGCGGTCACGCTCGGTGAGCCACTCGCCGATCCAGCGTTCGGAGTCGCCGCCGCCGTAGCCGTTGGCGGTGTCGACGAAGTTCCCGCCACGGTCGGCGTAGGCGTCGAGCAGTTCGTGGGCGTCCTCGCGGTCGGTCTCGACCACGCCACCGCTCTCTTTGCCGAACCGCCAGGTGCCGAGACAGACTGGCGACACTTCTAATCCTGTGGAACCGAGTCGTCTGTATTCCATACCCGAGAGTGGGTGGCGAGCGCCATAGTGGTTGGCGAACCGGAGACCCGCGTCCGACCGGCGACCCGGAGAGCCGAAGGGTTTTGACGGTCGGCGAATATCGTCCGATGCGATGGACCAGGTCCTGCGGAACCTCTGGGTGACGACCACCCTTCCCGACGAGGTTCCGACCGACATCGAGCGGGCCTTCGTCTTCGACGCGAGTGTCGTCGACCCGGTGGGGGAGGCGGGGCTGGCGAACGGACCAGCCGACGCGGACTGGGCAGACGGCGTCGACGTCAACTCGGTCGGCGGGGCCGACCTGGGGGAGTACGAGACGTTCGCGACGCTAGCCGACGACGTACTATACAGCCTCAAGGGCGGCCACACAGCCCTCGTCGTCCGCAGGCCCGACGCCGCGCTCACCCTCGCGGTGCTCGGCAAACGCGACAACGTCTCCCCCAGCCAGGCCGTCGAGAAACTGGGCGAGACACATGCCCCCGAACCCGTGCGTCTCGACGAGCCGCTGAACGGACACGTCGCCCGCTATATTCACGAGTGACTGCCACCTGGACGTGAGCAGTCCCCGGTGTCGGCCGGATGCTGGGGGATCTCTCATACCGTGTCGGTGTCGATAGGCGTCTCTCATTCCACCCCGGTGTCGACGGGTACCGCTCACTCCACGCCGGCGCCGGTAGGTGCGTCGGGCAGTTCGACGGGGTCGGCGTCGAGTCCCAGTTCTTCGAGAGCGGCCTCCAGGTGTTCGGCCTCGGCGAACTCCGCGCCGTCCTGAACCCTGTGACGTTGTGTCGTCGCGAGCACCTCGCCACGGCGCTCGTCGGGGATGTCGTACTTGTCGGTCGCGAGTTCGATGGTGAGACCGTTGTGGTCGCGCGTGTAGAGCGAGTGAAAGATACCCCGGTCGAACTCGTTGTAGCCGAACCCGTCGTGTTCCAGGGCCTGTTTGATCGTCTCGAACTCTCCGGGGTCGATGCTGAAAGCGAGGTGGTGGACCGACCCGACCTGGTGGCGCAGCGGCGCGTTGTTGGACTGGCGGTCGTCGGTGACGAAGAACGTCACGATGCGGCCGTCGCCGCTGTCGAAAAAGAGGTGCGTCGAGTTCGGGTCGTCGAGGTTGGGCTGGCGAAGCACGAGTGGCATCCCCAGCAGGTCGCGGTAGAACTCGATGGTGTCCGCCTCGTTGCTCCCGATGAGCGTGACGTGGTCGGTTCCGGTCGTGTGGAACGGACTGTCGGGTAACTCCGCCGTGATGGGTGCCTCGCTGGAATCGTCCGACATGCCACGGCGTTGTGTGCCCAGACACATAGCTGTCGGGCCATTCATGCCCGTCCAGCGCCTACGGAGCGGTATGAGCGACCAGCAGTCGATGCCCGAGACGGACGCCGAGTGGCGCGAGCGACTCACCGACGACGAGTACCACATCCTCCGCGAGGCGGGCACCGAGCCCCGTCACACCTCGGAGTTGCTCCACGTCGACGAGGACGGCACCTTCCGGTGTGCCGGCTGTGGGCAGGAACTGTTCCAGTCCGACGCGAAGTTCGAGTCCGGTACCGGGTGGCCGAGTTTCTTCGAACCCCCCGAGGAGGACGCCGTCGACACCCGCCCCGACGACGGGTTGCTCGGCACCCGGACCGAGGTGCTGTGCAGTAACTGTGGCGGCCACCTCGGCCACGTCTTCGAGGACGGCCCCCAGCCGACGGGACTACGCTACTGCATCAACGGTCTTGCCCTCGATTTCGACGAGGAGTGAGTCGCGTGTCGACCGACCACCTGGGGTGTCGCGCGTGACCGCGGAGTGTCACCCGTGACCGACCCCGACGAGATACGCGCCTTCGACGCCGCCGCACCCGTCCCGGAAGAGACGGCGACGGCCACGTTCGCGCTGGGCTGTTTCTGGGGGCCGGACGTCACGTTCGGTGCCGTCGACGGGGTCGTCCGCACCCGGGTAGGGTACGCTGGCGGGACCCACGACGATCCCACGTATCACGACCTGGGCGACCACAGCGAGGCGATCCAGGTCGAGTACGATCCCACGGTCGTCTCCTTTGGCGACCTCCTCGACGTCGCCGTCGCGAATCACGACCCCCGTCGACAGCCGCGAAAGCGCCAGTACCAGTCGGTGCTGTTCTTCGATTCGGACGACGAACGCGACGCCATCGAGGCCCGTCTCGCCGAGATTCCGGTGACGGTCGAGACGCGCGTCGAACCGCTCGATAGCTTCTATCTCGCCGAAAACTACCACCAGAAGTACAACCTCAGGAGCGACGCCGCCCGGCTCCCC
>Ga0207771_100120_pt1 | contig 57120 bp, 57 predicted proteins | sample A23M2SouthBayCA_2_FD_187731 | JGI IMG/M metagenome (GOLD analysis project Ga0207771, IMG submission 187731) | Aerobic enrichment media microbial communities from Eden Landing Ponds, California, USA - A23 M2 (2) (SPAdes) | ecosystem: Environmental > Aquatic > Marine > Unclassified | place... | reverse complement strand
CCCGCCGACCGGCCCGGGCCGCCGGCCTCCCGACGACGCCGACCGTGAGACGACCGTCGACAGCCACGAGATCCCGGACGGACACGAGATCGCCGACGAGACGGAGACGGCAGCCGTCCAACTGGCTGTCCTCGGGGTGTCCACGTGAGCGGACCGACCGCGGAGGACGGGGAGCCGACCGTCCCGTCCGCCGACGGTCCGAGCGCGGACCGCAACCGACCGCGCGCCGACTTCGGCGACGCCTGGGTGTACGAGAGTATCGTCGGCGCGGTTCCGGGGGCGGGGCTGTCGGCTCCGGTCGCCATCGGGATCCAGGTCGCCGTCTTCGAGGCCGGTATCCTCGTGCTCGCGGCGGTGTACGGCCTGTGGGACGCCGTCCCCGCCGGCACCGTCGCGGTCGGCGTCGCCGCCGTCGGGAGTTTCCTCATGCTCACGCTCGGCGACGAGAACCGGACGCTCGACGTGTCGCCGACGTACTACCGGCTGCTGTTCGGGTCGAGCATCGAGGTGGTGCTCGCGGTGCTGGCGTTCTCGGGGGTGATCACGCACCTGTTCATCGTCGACCCCGCGACCGTCGGCGCGCCCGCGGCCGTCGCCCGTCTGCTCCCGCCCCCGGTGACGCCGGCCCGGGAGCCGATCGTCACGGAACTGTTCGGCGAGCGCCCGCCGGCGCCGGCCGTCTTCCTCGCGCTGGTGGTGGTGTGGGACCTGTGTTATCGGATCGGAACCTCCTGGTGGACGGCGGTCGTCTCGCTGTACCGCGAGCTCCGTCTGGAGTGTGGCCCCGGGACCCGCCTCCGATTTCGCCGCCTCGACGCGCTCAACGTCGGGTTCGCGTTCGTCCAGCTCGCGCTACTGCCGTTCGTCGTCGACCGGCCGGTGCTGTTGGTCGCGGTGCTGGGCCACGTGGTCGCCGTCACCGTCGTGTCGGGGACGGCGATCGCGCTGTCGCTGACGGCCGAATAGGACGCGGACGACCCGCGAGGAGCAACACGCGGCGGACCCGCGAGGCCGACGGGGCTCAGTCCCCTTTGATCGACTTGAACTGGTCGAGCAGGTCCTCGGTGGAATCGCCGGAGTCGTAGGTGACTCTGCCGCGGTACTCGCTTCGCTCCTCGGCGAAGTCACCGTCGAGTTGGGTCTTCTGCTCGCGGCGCTCGTGCTCCGCCTCGTCGTAGTTTCCCATGCCCATACCTCCAACCTATGAGTACATCACCATAAATCGTGGGGCAAGTTCACACGGAACGCGGATACTCTCGACCACACGACGTCACGATGGCGACACACTGACAGGAACACACTGTATCGTGACGCCATCCGATACGCGGCCGGTGGCGACCCCCGAGCGGTGGGTTCAAACCGACCGACCGACCAGATCCGATGTGGCACGTCCCCTACGGTTCAGATACGCGCCCGGTTCGTGGTCGGCGTCCCGGATCCGCGACGACCTCTACCGACCGCTCGACTCCAACCTCGGGGCGACCGAGCGCGACCCGTGGTTCGCGCCGCCGGCCGGCTACGAGGGCCGGCGCTTCGACATGGACGACGGGAGCCTCGCGCTGTTCTGCTGGACGGACGACGGCGAGGGGCCGGCCGGCGTCGGCGGCGGTCCCGGCGCCTACTGGCTGGGGAACACGGAGACGCCGTCGTCGCTGTGGCGCACCGAGAAGTACGCGCTCGCGGACGTGCCGTTCCCGGTGACGCGGTGGGCCGAACGCGAACTGACGGCCGTCCTCTACGAGGAGGAGCCGTGGCTCGAGGACTTCCCGCACCTCGCGTGGTACTTCCTCCCGGTGCTGTGTTCGAAGGACGGGTCGGAGACGACCCGCGAGTTCTTTCGCGAGCACGCTGCGGGCTTCCCGGACGCCGACCGCTTCGACGCGCTGGGGTTCTACGAGCAGTTCCTCGCGACCGGCGTCATGGACGACGAGCGCGAGGAGATGGCGAGCAAGCTCGGCACCAGCGAGTACCTCGATCTCACCCGCATGACCGCGACGATGGGCGAGTTCGACGTGGCGCGCCTGCTCGTGAACGCCGGCTACGACATCGAGCCGGAGATCGAGGTGTCGACCGACCACGTCATCGACTTCCGCGCGACCCGCGGGGACGGTCGCTCGACGCTCGTGGAGGTGACCCGCCCCGTCGCGCCGAACAAGCGCTCGGCGGGAACGCCCTCGGCGGCCGTGCGCGACACCGTCCAGACGAAGACGAGCGGGCAGCTGGAAGCACACGGCGGCGGCGTCACGCTGTTCGTCGACTGCTCGTCGTTCCCCGACGACGACTGGTTCGCCGTGCGCGGGGAACGCCCCGAGGTGGGCCACCGTCCCGCGGTCGTGTTCCGCTCGCGTCCCGACGGATCGTCGGAGGCGTACAGCAAGGGGAGCGTCCCGTTGGAACTGGACGCGGCGCTGGAGTGGGTCTAAAGCAACGTTCTTACAGAAGGTGTGTGGCCCCGGGTGCGGGTGACTGAGCCGGCCCGGAGCCGGAGGCATAGCGGCGATCAGTGTCGCGGCGGTGGCGGACCGCCGCGGGGCTCCGATCAGAACGAGATCTGATCCGGTCCGTCCTCGCCGACCGTCGGCGCGTCGCGGTCGCTGTAGAAGCGCCGGCCGACGGCCTCGTGTCCGACCCCGCCGCGGAGGGTCGTCCACACGTCGTCCGCGGAGTGGAACGTCTCCGATCCCAGGCGACCGAGTACCGCGCCGATCGTCTCGCTCCCGTCCTGCAGTTCGATACGGGTGTCGCCGTACGCGTCGATGAGTTCGCCGCTCGTCGCGGGGTACTCGTGGGCGGATAGCTCGTCTTCCGTGCCGTTCAGGCGCATCAACTGGTCGGACGCGAGCCGAGTATGTAACGATTGTCCATGTACGACCTTCGTGAGGGCGGTAGAATATAACGTATTATAATGGCCTTTCATTGCGCGGTCGTCGTCGCCGACGGGGCTGTCGCCGCCGGCGTCGCAGCCGGAATCGTCGCCGCCGCCACCGTCGCGATGGGTGGCCGACCGGAACGCCCTTGCGCGCCGCGGCCCCCGATCCGGCAATGGTAGTCGCGGACCTCCACGCGCACACGACCGCCTCCGACGGGACGTTCACGCTCGACACGCTGATCTCGACCGCGCGAACGGCCGGCCTCGACGCGGTCGCCGTCACCGACCACGACCGGATCCATCCCGAACTCGACGCGCCCGTCGTCGACCGAGACGGCCTGACCGTCGTCCGTGGCATCGAACTGCGCGTCGAGACGGATCCGGGCGACGGGGACGGCGAGCGCGTCGACCTCCTCGGCTACGGCGTCGGCGACGACCCGGATCTGCGTGCCGAGTGCGACCGCCTGCAGGCGGATCGTCGCGAGCGCGGTCGGCGGATCATCGAGCGCGTCGAGGAGCGCCTCGGCGTCGACCTCGGCGTCGACCCACGCGCCGGCCTCGGCCGGCCGCACATCGCCCGCGCGATCGACGAGAGCGACGCCGACTACGACTACGAGGGCGCCTTCGAACACCTGATCGGCAACGACGGCCCGTGCTACGTTCCCCGGTCGGTCACGCCGGTCGAGCGCGGCGTCGACCTCCTCCGGAACGCCTGCGCCGTCGTCGGGTTGGCGCACCCGTTCCGCTACGACGATCCGTCCGCCGCGCTCGACCGCTGCATCGAACACGACCTCGACGCAGTCGAGCGATTCTACCCGTACGCCGACGCGGTCGCGGACGACCCGGCGGCGGTCGAGGCGCTGGCGCGCGAGCACGACCTGCTGTTGACCGGGGGAACGGACGCCCACGGCGAGGAGCTCGCGGTCGACGGGCTCGACGCCCGGCGGTGGGACGCGGTGCGCGAACGGCTGCCGGAGGCGCGGGGTTAAGTACGAGCGAGCACCTCGATCGGGTATGCAGTGTCACTACTGCGATCGGGATGCGGCGTACGGCGCCGAGCGCGGCGGCGTCACGGTCGGCCTGTGCGAGTCGCACTTCCGCGACCGCGTCGAGGAGCTCGCCGACAGCGAGGGCCTCGAGGCCCTTCGAGAGCAGGTGGACGTGACACAGACCGACCGGGAGTCCTGAGACGAACCGGCGGTCGATCCCCGCGACTCGTCCTTCCTCGCTCTCCCCTTACCACAGCAGGTCGACGCCGAACACGTACAGTCCGGCCAGCGCGGACTCGAACACCAACGTCCCGAGCGCCGACAGCGCGACGAATCGGCGGCGGTCCATCTCCGCCAATCCCGCGGGGACGGTCAGCATCCCGCGGGTGAACAACAGCGCGTTCGAGACGGGCACGACGACCGGGCCCCAGCGGTCGAACCAGCCGTCGAAGCGGTCGAGGCTGTCCTCGCTCACGCGGAACCACCGCTTCTGGAGGAGCCACTCGCGGCCCCCGCGCTGGGCGAGCGTGAACAGCGCGACCTGCCCGACGGTCGCGCCCAGCACGGCGATCCCGAGCACGAGGAGGACGGTGTCGGGGGAGTGGCCGAACAGGATGAGCGACCCGGGAACGATCAGCTCGCTCGGCATGAAGTACATCAGCATCGCGCCCTCCAGCACGAAGACGGCGAACAGCGCGAGGTAGGCGTACTCCGAGGTCAGCATCGACTCCAACCACGGGGGCATCGCGCCGGCCTGGAGGGGCGAAAGCGTCACGAACCTCGCTTGCCCGGCTCCGGATATAGGGCTTGTGTGATTCGGCGATCGCCGGGAACCCCCTCGCCGCGTCCGACGGCAGTTCCCCGCCCCGTCGACGGCCGCGAGCGCGGGCTTTACCTCCCACGCGGGCCGACGCTCACGCATGTTCCCAACCGATCGGCCGCGGCGACTGCGAACGGACGGCGTCCGATCGCTCGTCTCGGAGACGGACCTCTCGGCGTCCGATCTCATCGCGCCGGTGTTCGTCGACGCGACGGCCGACGAACGCGTCGCCATCGAGTCGATGCCCGGCCACGACCGCGTGCCAGTGAGCGAGGCGGTCGACCGCGTCGAGGAGGTGCTCGCGACGGGCGTGGAGGCGGTGATGGTGTTCGGCATCCCCGAGTCGAAGGACGACACGGGGTCGCGAGCGTACGCCGAGGACGGCGTCGTCCAGCGTGCCGTCCGCGACATCGCGGCCGAGACCGACGCGTACGTCATCACCGACGTGTGCCTCTGTGAGTACACCGACCACGGTCACTGCGGCGTCATCGAGGACCGCGCGGCCGACGATCCGACGCTCACCGTCCGCAACGACGAGACGCTCGACCTCCTCGCGAGGACGGCGGTCTCGCACGCCGAGGCCGGCGCCGACATGGTCGCGCCGTCCTCGATGACCGACGGGATGGTCGGCGCCATCCGCGCGGGGCTCGACGACGCCGGCTTCGCCGAGGTGCCGATCATGAGCTACGCGGTGAAGTACGAGTCGGCCTTCTACGGGCCGTTCCGCGACGCCGCCGACGGCGCGCCCGCCTTCGGCGACCGCCGGCACTACCAGATGGACCCCGCGAACCGCCGCGAGGCGCTCCGGGAGGCCCGCCTCGACGTCGAGGAGGGCGCGGACGTGCTGATGGTGAAGCCCGGCCTGCCGTACCTCGACATCGTCCGCGACGTGCGCGAGGAGTTCGACCGTCCGGTCGCCGCCTACAACGTCTCCGGGGAGTACGCGATGCTGCATGCGGCCGCCGACCGCGGCTGGCTGGATCTGGACGGGACGGCCCGCGAGTCGCTGCTCTCGATGAAGCGCGCCGGCGCGGACCTGATCCTCACGTACTTCGCGGAGGACATCGCCGAGTCGCTGTAACCGGATCGAGCCGATCGTTAGAACACGAACCCTTAACCCGGAAACCGACGCATCCACCCACAATGCACCGTCCGGCGGTTCCCGACGCGTACATCGAGGAGGTCGCCGAGCGCACCGACTTCGCCGTCGACGACGTGCGGATCGGTCTGCGCGTCCTCCACGACGCGGTTCAGGACCGCGTCGTCGAGCAGTACCGCCGCGCCCGCGACGACTCGGCCCCGAACCACCTGCTGACCGACGACGCCGACTCCGCGTGGTTCGCGTTCGCCTTCGCCGACCTCCGGGCGGAGCTGGAGGCCGCCGGCTACGAGATGGACGCCGACCTGCTCGCGGCCGTCGCCGCCGTCAACATGACCGTCTTCCAGGAGGTCCACGACCGGACGGTCTCGTTCCCCCGCGATCTGGCGGACGCCAGCGACACGCCGTTCTTCTACCCCGTCTACGTCGCGAAGCCCGACTGGTGGCGCGAGGCCGAGACGCGCGCGCTGCGCTCGCTGATCGGCCTGCTGGAGGCCGGGTCGTCGCCGGCGGCCGCGCTGGACGCCTGGGCCGTCTCGCTGGCGGGCGCCGACGCCGACGAGTGGGCCGAGGTTCGCGGCGTCAGCGCCGATCGCGTCCGGGCGAACGCCCGGAAGGCGCCCGATCCGGCGCCGGAGGCGGCAGACGGGCTCCGGGCGGAGGCGCGCGAGGGCGTCCCCGACGGGCCCTACGACCCCGAAACGGACCGCCTGTTCGTCCCGACGACCGACCAACTGGCAGCCGCGCGGGAGGCGAGCGACGGCCACGAGGGCCGGACGGACGAGGCGGATGCGGAGGCGGTCGAACGGAACGGTGGCATCGATGGCGACGCGGACGGAAACGACACGGACGAGCCGGCTCCCGGCGACGACGCCGCTGCCCCGGATCCGGACCGTCTCGCGGAGATCGACCCCGGCGATCTGCTCTCGGGTGACATCGAGGCCGCCGATCTCCCGGAGTACGCTGTCCAGGGCAGCGACGATACGGGTCCCGACGTGAACAACGAAGGTCGGTTCATCGACGGCGCGGACGCCTTCGACCACGGCGCCGGCCGCACCGACGGGGATCGCGACGCCGACCGCGATCGGCCGACCGACGCCGACGACAGGTAGTTACCGCCGTCGCGCGTACGTCGGGACATGACAGACTGGCGTGCGGTCGTGTGGGGGGCGGCGGTGTTCCTCGTGATCGCGGCGTTCGGCACGGCCGTTCCGATCGTCGGGCAACTCGGTGCCGGGCTCGTCGGGGGCGCCGTCGCGGGGTATCTCGCCGGTGGCGGCCTCGGCGGCGGCGCGTACCACGGCCTGCTCGCGGGGTCGGTGACGGGGATCGTCTACACGCTGTTCTTCGCACTCTTGGGCGGCGTGCTCGGCCTCGCGGGGGGCGGCCCGTTCGGCGGGCTCGTCGGCGGGGTGGGGATACTCGTCCTCGGCGTCGTGATCACGCTCGTGTTCGCGCTCGAATCCGCCGTCGCCGGCGCTATCGGGGCCGTGCTGGCCGGGTAGCTTCCGGCCTCACCGATCGAGATACTCCTGCTGGATCGCGACGACCTCCGACGAGGTGTCGCACTCGCCGTACCGGCGGAGCGGCTCCTCGTTGAGTTCGAGGAACGTCTCCCCCCAGGTGAACTTCGCGAGCACCCGTTTCGCCTGCTCCGGCTCGCCGAGGATGTGGAGGGCGGCCGCGAACGCCTCGACGGTGGTGAGTTGCATCGGGCGGCCGAAGTTCACGGGATTGGCGGCGACCAAGTACGGGAGCGCGCGGTGCTCACCGGGGAGCGAGAACATCGCCTCGCCGGCGGACTCCCACGAGCAGTCGAGCGCGACGAGCGTTTCGCCGTCCGCCACATTCCGGTCGCCCGGCGAGAGCGCACGCTCGGCGTGCGGGTTGAGCACGACGCCGTACGGCGTCGCCGCGTCCGAGCGGTGCAACTCCGCGAGGTCGAAGCGCGCGAGCTTCCGCGCCGTGCACTTGTCGGGGTCGTCGTCGCCCTCGTACCGGACGTGCAGGTCCACACCGTCCCGGAGTCCATGCGACCGAATAAGCGCCCCGGAGCGACGGCGATAATGTGGCCCGCCGTGCCGACGGTGTCGACGCTGGCACCGCCGGCCGACCGATTCAAGCCCGTCCGAGCCCGCCTGTGAGGCGTGTCACACGAGGCGACCGCCCGGGCGTACTACAGCGCCATCGACGCGGCGGACTACGACGCGCTCGCGGACCTGCTCGCGCCCGGGTTCGTCCACGAACGCCCCGACCGGACGCTGTCGGGCCGGGATGCGTTCGTCCGATTCATGCGCGAGGAGCGCCCGCGGACGAGGACGGAACACGAGGTTGACGCGGTGTACGAACTCGTCGACGGATCCGAGGCGGAGGTCACCGTTCGCGGGCGGCTCCTCGCCGACGACGGTGAGGAACTGTTCGGCTTCGTCGACGTGTTTCGGTTCGCGAACGACGACGCGGACGCGGCTATCGATCACCTCACGACCTACACCGACTGAGGGGCGGGATCGCGGGCGACGGTCGGATGCTCGTCGACGGCGCGGCGACTACTCCTTCTCGCCGGCGCCGACGGCGCTCTCGCCGACCTTCTCGCTGCCCTCGATGACCTCCCTGCCGCCCATGTACGACTGGAGCGGTTCGGGCACGTCGACCGTCCCGTCGTCGTTCTGGTAGTACTCGAGGATCGCGACGACGACGCGCGGAACGGCGACGCCCGACCCGTTGAGCGTGTGGAGGTACTCCGCGCTCTCGTGGCGCTCGGGGCGGAAGCGCAGGCCGGCACGGCGCGCCTGGAAGTCGCGGAAGTTCGACACCGACGAGACCTCCAGCCAGCGGCCGCCCCGCTCGGGGCCGTCGTCCATGTCGTCGCCGGGCGCCCACACCTCGATGTCGTACTTCTTCGCCTGCGTGAACCCCAGGTCGCCGGTGCACATCTCCAGGATGCGGTACGGGAGCCCGAGTCGTTTGAGCACCTCCTCGGCCTCCTCGACGAGGCGCTCGAATCGCTCCTCGCTGTTCTCCGGGCGCACGAAGTTCACCATCTCCACCTTGTTGAACTGGTGGACGCGGACGATCCCGCGCGTCTCGGTGCCGTGTTCGCCCGCTTCCCGGCGGAAGTTCGGCGAGTACGCCTGGTGTTTGACGGGGAGGTCGTCGTCCAGCAGGATCTCGTCGCGGTACATGTTCGTCACCGGAACCTCCGCCGTCGGCAGGAGCCAGAGGTCGTCGTCGTCGATCTCGTCGGCGTTCTCGTCGCCGACGCGGTAGGCGTCCTCGACGAACTTCGGGAACTGGCCGGTCCCCTCCATCGACTTCGAGTTCACGGGGATCGGCGGGAACACGTCGGTGTACCCCTGCTCGCGGTGAACCTCGAGGAAGAACTGGATCAGCGCGTGCTCCAGCATCGCGCCCTCGCCCTTCGCGAAGTAGAAGCCGCCGCCCGACACCTTCGCGCCGCGGTCGAAATCGAGGATGTCGAGGTCCTCACCCAGATCGTAGTGGGGCGTCACGTCCTCGGGGAGGGGTCGGAGGTCGTCGAACCCCTCGCGCCGGCGCTCGACGTTCTCCGACTCGTCGGCGCCGACGGGCACGTCGTCGTCGGGGATCTGCGGGAGGTGGAGCATGGCGTCGTGGAGTTCCTCCTCCAACTCGTCCGCGCGCTCCTCGATCTCTTGGAGTTCGGTCTTGAGGTCCTGGCTCCTGTCGATCGCGTCCTGGGCCTCCTCCTCCTTGCCCTCCTGTTTGAGTTGGCCGATCCTCGACGAGACCTCGTTGCGCTCGTGGCGGAGCGTGTCGCCTCGGCCCTTCAGGTCGCGCCACTCCTCGTCGAGTTCGAGAATTCGGTCGAGGTCGACGTCGACCCCCTTGTTCTCGATCCCCTCGCGAACCTCCTCGGGGTGTTCGCGGAGGTACTGCCTCGAAATCATTGTCTGTCGGTTCCGGCGGTCCCGCCTAAACCGTGTCGGGTCCGTGTGAGTGATCTGCGGGGTGGGGATTCGGCAACGTCGGTGATGACCGGAATTCGGCTTCGGGGGCGACGCAGTTCCCGAAAGCCCCCGGACGCCGCCCCTGTTTCCCGGATGTGCACGAACCAGATCGGCCGGTGTGGGGGCTTTCGAGCCGTTCCGAACCGCGGTAGCCGCTACGAGCCTCGGTCGGCGAACCGACTCGACCCGAACGATGAGTCGCGACGATCTACCGACTGAACTCGATCGCCGCGCCCTGCCCGAACCCGACGCACAGGGACGCCAGTCCGCGGTCCACGTCCCGCTTGACCATCTCGTGGATCAGCGTCACCGGCAGGCGCGCGCCGGAGGCCCCGAGCGGGTGCCCGAGCGCGATGGCGCCGCCGTTGACGTTGAACTTGTCCTCGTCGACGCCCAGCTCGCGCCGGGAGTACTCACACTGGGAGGCGAACGCCTCGTTCACCTCGACGAGCCCGTAGTCGTCGATGTCGGCGTCGGCGCGCTCCAGCAGGCCGCGCGTCGCGGGGACGGGGCCGATGCCCATCACGGTCGGGTCGACGCCGGCGACGTTGTTCGTGCCGACCTCCGCGAGCACGTCCAGCCCGTGCTCGTCGGCGAACTCCCTCGAACACACGAGCGTCGCCGCCGCGCCGTCGGTGATCTGCGAGGAGTTGCCAGCGGTGACGCTGCCGTCTCCCGTGAACGCCGGCGACAGGTCCGCGAGCGCCTCCGCGGACGTGTCCGGGCGGATCCCCTCGTCCTCCGACACCACGCCGTCGTCGGTCTCGACCGGGACGATCTCGTCGTCGAAGCGGCCGGTCTCGGTCGCCTCGGCGGCGCGGTGGTGCGAGCGCGCGGCGAACTCGTCTTGCGCCTCCCTGGAGACCTCGTACTCCTCGGCGACCTTCTCGGCGGTCATCCCCATCTGGAGCTGGAAGACGTTGTACTGCTCGGAGAGTTCGGGGTGGAGGTGCTGATAGGAGTCGCCGTCCATCGGCACCCGACTCATGCTCTCGACGCCGCCGGCGACGATGCACTCGCGGTTGCCCGCGGCGACGGCGTCCGACGCGGAGATGATCGCCTGCATCGAGGAGGCGCACCAGCGGTTGATGCTCGTCGCGGGCGTCCCCTCCCCGAGTTCCGAGAGGAGCGCGATGACGCGGGCGACGTTGTTGTCCTGCTCGCCGCGCTGCTGGGCGACCCCCCACATGAGGTCGTCCACGTCGTCGGCCCCGAGGTCGTGTTCCTCGAGGATGTGGTCGATGAGCGTGACCGAGAGGTCCTCGCTGCGCGTGTCGGCGAAGACGCCGTCCTGCTTCCCGAACGGGGTCCGGTACGCGGCCGCGATGACGGGTGTTGCCATGGTACCGACTCGGCGGTCCTGCCTGATAAATCCGGGAGAACTGGCGGGGCGTGGCCGAGGGTTTACCCGGCGCGTGCCTGCGTCTCACACGCGCGCGGTTTCCGCCGCTTCGACGCGCTTAACAGCCTCCGCGGGCAAGCCATTGGGGATGAGTGACCCGGCAGAGGACGTGGTCGAGCTTCTCGTGACCGTCCACCGGTACAACGAGGACCGCGACCTCGACGCCGACGACCTGCCGCCGCGGTACCGCCGCGTCTTCTGGAGCGAGTCTCCGGAGGACGAGGAGGGGCCGGGCGGCGTGGAGCGCCCGCTCCACGTGACTGAATCGACCGCAAAGACCGCAACCGGAGTCGAGCGCCCGTGGGAGGCGATCTCGGACCTGCTGTTCACCCAGCGCAAGGAGTTCTCCGGGGAGGTGTCGCTCTCCCAGCCCGAGATGGGCGTGGAGTGGCTCCTCGACCGCGTCGACGACGACGACCTCCTGAGCAACCCCGTGCTCGCGGCGATCGCGAACGACCCCGAGGTCGACCACGACGCCGACTTCTCCGTCTCCCACGAGGAGGCGCGCGACGAGAACCGTCCCGTCCGCGCCGACCGCGTGTGGATCGACGCCCTGCTCGGCGAGTACTTCGACGAGGAGGAGGACGCCGAGATGCTCGATCTCGTCACGGTGAAGGCGCCCGAGGAGATCGAGATGACGCTGCACGACCTCGTGCTCACGACCGATCAGGAGGGCGAGATCCGCAAGCTGATGAAGGCGATCGAGCACCGCCAGTACCTCGCCGACATCGGCCTGCGCGAGATCGGCAAGCTCCTGTTCGTCGGCCCGCCCGGAACCGGAAAGACGACCGCGGCCCGCGCGCTCGCACACGAACTGGGCCTCCCGTTCGTCGAGGTGAAGCTGTCGATGGTGACGAGCCAGTACCTCGGCGAGACCGCCAAGAACGTCGAGAAGACGTTCGAGGTCGCCAAGCGACTCGCGCCGTGTATCCTCTTCATCGACGAGTTCGACTCCGTCGCCAAGACGCGCAAGTCCGACGAGCACGCCGCGCTCAAGCGCGCGGTCAACACGCTCCTCAAGAGCATCGACGACATCTCGCTGGTGCGCGACGAGGTGCTGCTCATCTCGGCGACGAACCACCCCGACCAGCTCGACGCCGCCGCCTGGCGCCGCTTCGACGAGATCGTCAACTTCCCCAAGCCGGACCGGCAGATGCGCTCGGACATCCTCCGCGTCATCACCCGGCAGATGGAGATCGCCAAGTTCGATCCCGACGAGGTCGCCGACCGGACCGAGGGGCTCACCGGGAGCGACCTCCGACTCGTGCTCCGGGAGGCCGTGCTCGAGGCGCTCACCGACGACCGCATGGAGATCACCCAGGAGGACATCATGGACGCCGTCCAGGACTTCGAGGAGCGGGACAACCTCAAGAACATGGACATGATCGACGGCGAGGGCGCCGAGGTCGTCGGCGACGGCGGCGCCGGACACGACCACTCCGACCACGATCACGACCACTGAGCGGCACGGCCGGCGGTCCGCCGACCCCGTGACGGCGGGCGACGGGTCCGCCCCCGCACTGCCCCCCCTCTACCCCACCCGCCCCACCTTGCTCCGCCCGGCGCACGTCCCCGAGCCGCGGTCCCACCGGAGCAACGGCTTAGGCCCTGTGTCCCCAATCGTCGGACATGTCCGACAGCGCCACCGTCCGGACGAAGTGTCGGAGCTGCGGCTTCGAGACCGCGGTCAACAGCGGCGACTGGGAGCGCGTCACCCTCCCGAACCTGGGAACCGTCACGCGGTGCCCCGAGTGCGGGAGCACCGACACGACGCGGCTCGGCTGAGCGAGCGCCGATGGCCGAGCCGACGGAAGCCGCGAGCACTAAGACCACCGGGACCCCTTCTTCGGTCGGATGCGCGTCACGCTCCTCGGCACGGGCGACACCACCGGCACGCCCACCGTCGGCTGCGACTGCGCCACCTGCGAGGCGGCCCGCGAACGCGGGGTCGAGCGCTCGCGCTTCTCGGTCCACGTCGAGAACGAACGCACCGGCGAGTCGCTTTTGATCGACTGCTCGCCGGACTTCCGCCAGCAGTTTCTCACCCACGACGTGGCGCTGCCGGACGCCGCGATCGTCTCGCACATCCACTTCGACCACCTCGACGGCCTCGGCAACGCCTACCGCCTGTTCGACGACCTCCCGGTGTACGCCGCCGACGAGGTCGACCCCGTCACCGGCGAGTCGGTCGCCGACACGATCCGTTCGAAGTACGACTACCTCGACCGCGTCACCGTCGAGGACGTGACGCCGTTCGCTCCGACCCGCGTGTGCGGTCTCGACGTGACGCTCGTCCCCGTCGATCACCCGCCGCTCGTCTGCTACGGGCTGTGCGTCGAGGACCCCGAGACGGGCGCGAAGCTGTCGCTGTCGGGCGACACCAGCTACGACGTGCCCGCCGACTCGCGGGCGGCGCTGGCGGACCCGGACCTCCTGCTCGCGGACGGCATCGTCCCGGCGGCGTTCTGTGAGTACCACCCGATGGGCGGGAAGGACGAGGGGCCCGACGGCACGCCGTACACCTTCGGCACGAAGCACATGACCCGCGAGGGGGCGCTGGCGCTGGCCGACGATCTCGACGCGGCGGAGACGCGGCTCGTCCACCTCGCGCACTACTACCCGCCGGAGGAGGCGTTCGCGGAGCCGCTGGCGGTCGACGGCGAGACGTACGACCTGTGAGGCCGGCGGGGTCGCGTCGCCGCTCAGCCGACGTATTTGACCCGCTCGAACCCGGCGAAGGTATTTGCGGCTCCGACCCCTAACCGTGCTATCTTGAACGACCGTTCAACCGGAGCGGCCGTGGTCGTCGCCGCCGCGCTCCTCGCAACCTCGGTGCTCGCCCCGTTCGTCGGCGTCGCCGGCGCGGTGCCGGACGCCCGCGTCGCGGTGACCGACGCGACCGTCACGCCCGCCACCCCGACCGCGGGGGCGCCCGTCACCGTCGAGGCGACGGTCCGCCTCTCGGGCGGCAGCGCCTCCGCGGCCGATCTGGACCGCGTCCGCGTCGTCGGCGCGAACGGCACGACCCTCGGCGAGGCGACCGGCCTCGGGACGCTCTCGCCCGGCGAGACGGTCACCGTTCCCGTAACGCTCGTCGTCGAGGACCCCGGCGCGTACGACCTCTCGATCGTCGCGGCGGTCTCCGACGCCGACGACGAGACGGCGACCGCGAGCCGCCCGCTCTCGCTGGTCGTCGAACAGGGGGCGCCGCTCGTGGAACTCGACGCTCCCGACGCCGTCGCCGCCGCGGACTCGCCCGTCGAGGTGACGCTGTCGAACCCGACGACCGCCGCCCTCCGCGACCTCACCGTCACCGTCGTCGACCCCGCCGACGGCGAGCGCGTCCGCCGCACCGCGGCGACGCTCGCGGCGGGCGCCAGTCAGACCCTGAACTTCTCCGTCACCCCCGACGAGGCGGGCGAGCAGGCGTTCCGCGTTCGCGTCGACTACACGACCGCCGCGGGGACTCGGACCGCCGTGACCCACGAGCGCGCCGTGTCCGTGTCGGCCCTCTCGGCCGACGTGGGCGTTCGCGTCGCTCGCGCCGGCACCGAGGGCGACGGGGCCGCGGACGCCGGCGGCGGCACGGGCGGGCTCGCAGGCCTCATCGGCGGCGGCACGGGCGGCGGGGCGCTACAGCCGTCGACCGGCGACGGGGAAGCGAGCGACCGATCCCGCGTCGACGTGACGGTGACGAACTTCGGGAACGCGGCGATCGAGCGCGTCGTGCTCGTCCCGCGCGGAGCCAACGGCACCGTCGTCGACGAGGTCGGCCGCGTCGCCGTCGCCGATGCGCTCGCGCCCGGCGAGTCGGCGACCGTCACCGTCGATCTCTCGTCCGTCGACGCCGCCGGCGACCTCCGGTTCGTCGCCGCGTACGACCTGGCCGGCGAGCGCCGCGAGGCGGTCGCACGGTACGACTTCCGGCCGGAGCGCGGCGCCGTCGAACTGACCGGCCTGAACGTCAGCGTCGGCGACGACGGCCGCGTCACCGTCGAGGGCAACCTCGGCAACGTCGGCGACGGGGAGATAACCGGCGTCGTCGTCGGCGCCGCGGACGGCGAGTTCTCCCGGCCGGCGTACCCGCAGCGGAGCTACTTCGTCGGGAGCGTCGGCGCCAGCGAGTTCGCCCCCTTCACCGTGACCGCGCGCGTCGACGCCGCGAACGCCTCGGCCGTCCCCGTCGCAGTGGCCTACACCACCGGCAACGACCGCGCCACCGCGGTGATCGAGGTGCCGCTGCCCGCCGACGGCGACGCCGCGGGTCGGCCGTTCGGCGCGTTCGGCGGCTTCGGCGCCCTCGGGGGCGTCCTCCTGGCCGTCGGGCTCGCGATCCCCGCGGCGATCGGGCTGCTCGCCCGTCGGTACGGATGACCGGCGATCCGTCTGCGGATGTGGCCGATCGCGCGGGGGACGAGTCCGACGGCGCGGCGGACGTCCCCGACGGCGCGGCGGACGTCCCTGATCGAGCGAGTGACGAGGCGGCGTCCGCCGTCGGCGGCATCGTCGACCCCGCTCGAACCGGGGAGGGCGCCGCCGCCTCGGACGCTCGCGTCAGCGCGGCCGACCTCGCTGGGACGGACGATACCGGGACGGGCCCCACAAAGGCGGGGACACCCATTCGACTCGTCGACGTGACGAAGCGCTACGAGGGCGGCGGCGGCACCGTGACCGCCCTGTCGAACGTGGACTTCGCGGTCGGCGCCGGCGAGGTCGTCGCCGTCGTCGGCCCCTCCGGGTCGGGGAAGTCGACGATGCTGAACCTCCTCGGCCTGCTCGACGACCCCACGGCGGGCCGCGTGGAACTCCACGGCACGCCGGTCGCGGGCCGCTCTGAGCGCGAGCGCACCGACGTGCGCCGCGAGACGATCGGGTTCGTCTTTCAGGACTTCCACCTCATCCCGACGCTGTCGGCCGTCGAGAACGTCCGTCTCCCGACGGCGTTCCTCTCGGGGGATCACACCGACCGCGCGGTCGACCTGCTCGAACGCGTCGGCCTCGGCGACCGCTTGGATCACACGCCGGACGAGCTGTCCGGCGGGCAGAAGCAGCGCGTCGCCATCGCGCGCTCGCTGATCAACGAGCCCGACGTGCTGCTCGCGGACGAGCCGACGGGCAACCTCGACCGCGACACCGGCGTCTCGGTGCTGGAGGAGATCCGCGAGATCGCCGCCGGCGGCGTCGGCGTCGTCGCCGTCACCCACGACGACCTCGTGACCGACTACGCCGACCGCACGGTCGAACTCGTCGACGGGGTGCTCGACGATGGGTGACCGGATCCGGCGGCTCTCGCGGCTCGTTCCGACCGCGGCGATCGCACGACTCGGGAGTCGCCTCCGCGACGCGGCCGGCGGAGCCGCGTCGGCGGCACGCGTCGCGATCCCGGACCCGCTCGCCGCCCGGATCGTCCGCGCCGGCGACGCGTTCGGCCGTCGCTTCCCGGCGGTCTCGCTCGCGCTCCGCAACCTCTCGCGCCAGCGCCTCCGCGCGGGACTGGCCGCGTTGGGCATCGTCATCGGCGTGTTCGCGGTCGTCGCGCTCGGGATGCTCGGCACCGCGCTCCAGACGGCCGCGACCGAGGAACTCGGCGGGCTCGGCAACCAAGTGATCGTCAGCCCGGCGGCAGAGTCCGGCGAGGAGACGCTCGACAGCCGGGATCTCGCGGCCGTCGAGCGCGCCGCCGCCGGCCGCGGGACGGTGATCCCGCTGAAGTCGACCGGGGGGACCGTCAGCGGGGGTGGGGGCCGGACGGTCGCGCAGGTGTACGGGACGACGAACCCCCGGCCGCTGTTCGGCGACGCGCCGGGCGTGCCCGACTACCACCGGCAGGGCGCGCTCGTCGGCGCCGACGTCGCCGGGGCGCTCGACCTCCGCGTGGGGTCGCAGATCACGATCGAGTCGAACACCTACCGCGTCGTCGCGGTGCTCCCCCCGCAGTCGAGCATCACGCCCCTGCGGGCCGACTCGGCGGTCGTCCTCCCGCCCGACGAGTTCGCCACCGACGGGTTCTCGCAGGTGGTCGTGCAGGCCGACTCCGGGGGCGACGCCGACGCGGTCGCCCGCGACGTTCGAGAGCGCCTCAACGTCCGCGAGCGGCGCGTCTCGGTGTTCTCGCTGACGAGCGTGCTCGACCAGATCACGGAGTTCTTCGCGCTGCTCAACGGCTTCCTCCTCGCGGTCGCGGGCGTCTCGCTCGTCGTCGCCGGCGTGTCCATCTTCAACGTCATGCTGATGACCGTCTCCGAGCGACGCGGGGAGATCGGCGTCCTGCGCGCCGTCGGGATCCACCGCGATCAGGTGTTGCGGACGCTGCTCGTGGAGGCGACGCTGCTCGGCGTCGTCGGCGGCGTCGTCGGGGTCCTGATCGGCACCGCCGGCGTCGTCCTCGTCGCGCTCAACACGGACCTCCCGCTCGATGCGGTGCTCGTCCCGACGAACGCGCTGGTCGCGCTGGGGGCGTTCGCCTTCGGCGCGACGGTCGCGCTCGTCGGCGGGCTGTACCCCGCGTATCGCGCGGCGTGGGAGCCGCCGGTCGAGTCGCTCCGCGGGTAGGACGCCGGCGCAACCCGGCTCGCTGCCCGTTCGTCACCGACCCGCGGCCGTGGAAATACCCGAAGACACTTGCGGACGTGTTCGCTTCCCACGCACATGTCGAACGATTGGTCCCGCCGCCGGACGCTCGCAGTCGCGAGCGCGGCGCTGCTGGCCGGCTGTAGCGGCTCGCCGCCCTCCGACTCGTCCGACGGAGACGGGAACGGCTCCGCCGCGGCGACGACTGCGACGACCCCGACGCCGGAGCCGACGCCCGTCCCCGAGCCCGACGACTCCTTCACTCCTGAGGAGTGGAGCGCCCCGACCGACGCGCCGACCAGCGAGGTGGAACGGACCGTTCTCGTCGAAAACCTGGAGGTCCCTTGGGACGTCTCGGTCGCGTCCAACGGCGACCTGTTCGTCACCGAGCGCGTCGGCCGCGTCAGCCGCGTCGCCGGCGGCGACCTCGACACGGTGTTCGCCCCGGAGGACGCCATCGACGCCGGCTCGATCGCCTCCGAGCCGCAGGAACAGCAGTGGTGGGTCGAGGGCGGCGAGGGCGGCACCCTCGGCGTCGCGGTCCACCCCGACTACCCGGACGTGGAGGTGTTGTACGTCTACTACACCGCCAGCCTCGGCGACGACGAGCGGGTCAATCGCGTCTCGCGGTTCGATCTCTCGGCCGACGACCCCGCCGCGACCGAGCGCGTCGTCGTCGGCGACATGGCCGCGAACAACTTCCACAACGGCGGTCGGATCGCCTTCGGGCCTCGGGGATACCTGTGGATAACCACCGGAGACGCCGGCGAGGAGGCGCTGGCGGCCGACCCCGGCGAGCTTCCCGGGTCGGTGCTGCGCGTCACCGTCAACGGCGAACCCGCGCCGGACAACCCCGACATCGACGGCGGCGACCCGCGGGTGTTCACCTACGGTCACCGCAACCCGCAGGGGTTGGTCTGGCTCCCCGACGGCACGCCCGTCGCCACCGAGCACGGCCCCGCCGGCCGCGACGAGGTCAATCGGCTGGTCCCGGGCGGCTTCTACGGCTGGCCGGACGTCAGGAACGCCGACGAATACCGCGGCCTGCCCGAGGACAGCGACGTGCGTCGCCCGCTCGCCAACACCGGCGGGAGCACGTGGGCGCCGACCGGGGCGCTGTGGTACACGGGCGAGGCCGTCCCGTCGTGGCGCAACCGGCTGATCGTCGGCGGGCTGGGCAGCCAACAGCTGATCGTCGTCACGCTGTCGCCCCCGGAGGCGGAGCTGCCCCCGTTGGGCGAGGCGGGTCGGCGATTCGACGCCGACTGGCTCGACGACGCGTACACCGCCACCGCCCACCCGATGTTGACGGACGTGCTCGGCCGGATCCGCCACGTCGAGCAGGGCGTCGACGGCGAGCTGTACGCGATCACCTCGAACCGCGACGGGCGCTCGACGAAGCAGTTCCCGAAGGAGAACCACGACGTGCTCGTGAAACTGGAGGCGAGCGAATGAGCCGGCGCCGAACCGGCGGTCTCGCGCTCCTCGCGACGCTCGCGCTCGTGCTCGCGGCCGTCGCCCCCGCCGTCGGGGCGACGGCCGCCGGCGGCGCGACCGACGGCACGCACGCCGTCGGCGGACCCGACGCACCGGCCGCCCAGTCGGACGGACTGAACCCCTGCGTCGGCACGATCGACGAGGAACGGCGCCCCGAGACGACGACGCTCGTGTCGATCCAGGGCGCCCGCGCCGGCGACAAGACCGCCGCGCTGCTGGTCGGCCTCGCGCCGAACGGCTCGGTCGTCGGCGTCCACAACGACACCGCCCAAGGCCGCTGGTGGTCCTACGACGTGGACCCGCTCCCGAACGGCGAGCTGCTGATGGCGACGACGCAGGACCGTCACACGGTGATCGAGCGGATCGACCCGGCGACCGGCGAGACCACCTCGACGACCGACTTGGAGAACGTCGAGGACGCCCACGACGTCGACTACCTCGGCGACGGAGAGTTCGTCACCGTCGACAAGGGGGACGAGCGCAACCGCGTGGTGATCTTCGACGACTCGGGCGAGACCGTCTGGCAGTGGCGCTTCGACGAGCACACCGACCGCTTCCCCCGAGACGGCGGCGGCCCCTACGGCGACGACTGGACGCACGTCAACGACGTGGACCCGATCGGCAACGACACGCTGCTCGTCTCCGTCCGCAACTTCGATCAGGTGATCGCCATCGACCGCGACAGCAAGGAGATCGAGTGGACGCTCGGCGAGGACGACGACTACGGCATCCTGAACGAGCAGCACAACCCCGACTTCATCGAGGGCGAGGACGGCCGCACGACCGTCATCGTCGCCGACTCCGAGAACGACCGCGTCGTCGAGTACAGCCGGACCGACGACGGCGAGTGGGAGCGCACGTGGTCGCTCTCGGGCGGCGGCCTCCACGAGCCCCGCGACGCCGACCGCCTCCCCAACGGCAACACGCTCGTCACCGACCGTCGCGGCCACCGCGTGCTGGAGGTCACCCCCCGCGGCGAGGTCGTCTGGGAGGTGTACACCCCGTGGCAGCCGTACGACGCCGAGCGCGTCGGCACCGACCCCGGCTCCGAGGGCCCGACGATGCGGCAGGTCGGCGCCGAGGGCGACCGGACGATGACCGGCGGCACGATCTTCGACACCGAGGAGATCGAGTCGTGCTACGCGCACCTCACCGGCGTCGAGCGCGACCGACTCGTCCCCGAGGACGAGCTGTGGGGCGACGGCGGCGAGCTGGGCGACGCCGCGACGGCGACGCCCGGCGACGACGGCGTTGAGGGCGGTTCGGGCGACGCGGACGACGGCACCGACCGCGCGTGGACGACGGTTCCGGACGAGTCGATCGTCGAGACGCCCGGCTTCGGCGTCCCGGCGGCGGTCGTCGGCCTCGTCGCGGCCGCCGCGCTCGCGGTGGCGCTCGTGGCGCGGCGCCGCGAGTAGCCCGCCGCCCCGCGGCCGCTTGGACGGAGTTCGTATCAGTAGTTCAATGTTCCTGGGCGCGGATCGGGGGCGCATGCCCCTCCAGGCGGTCGTCCGCAAGGACTTCACCGACTCGATCCGCTCGTTCTCGCTGGTGTCGACAACGCTGGTGTTCGTCGTCTTCGCCGCGTTCCTCGCCGCGATCCAGTGGGTCCCCGAGATGTACCGGGGGAGCGCCGTCGACCCGAACACGCTGGCCCTGTTGAACAGCATGCGCCAGCCGACGGTGTTCATGGTCCCGCTGATCGGGCTGCTGCTCGCGTACGATACCCTCGCGGGCGAACGCGAGGACGGCAGTCTCCGACTCCTCCTCGGCCTCCCGAACTCCAGGCGCCACGCCGTCCTCGGGAAGTTCCTCGGCCGGACCGGCGTGATCGCCGTCGCGATCTGCGTCGGCTACGCGGTCGCGGGCGCCATCGCGGCGGCGACCTACGAGTCGTTCGACGCGCGGGTGTTCGTGCTGTACACGGTCCTCACGGTCGCGTACGGCGCGGTGTACGTCGCGCTCGCGACGGGGTTCTCCGCGGCGATGAACTCGCGGATCCGGGCGCTCTCGGGCGCCGGCGGGCTGTACGCGCTCTTCATTCTCGGGTGGGACGTGCTGCTGTTGGCGTTGCAGTTGGTGATCTACGGCGACGAGATCCCGGAGGCGGGGCTCCCGGACTGGTTCACGTTCATCGGACTGGCGAATCCGTCGACGGCGTTCATGCACGCCGTGCGTGCGGTGATCCCAGAGTACGAGGCGATCACCTTCTACCCGGAGGGGAGCGCGTGGTACCTCGCCGACTGGATGGGATTCGTCGTGCTGGCGGCGTGGGGGATCGTGCCGCTCGCGATCGGCCTGTGGCGCTTCGAGCGCGCGGACATCCATTGAAGATCGGGACGCCCGCGCGGGTCGCCCTCCGTTCGGTGATGCGCGCCCCGCGAGACGACTCCGCCGTGACTCCCCGAACGGGGGACTACTCCTCCGGACTGGCCTCCATCCCGAGGCCGCGACGGGTCGCCATCAGCCGGCGGACGATCGTGACGAGTCCGTTGTCGAACCCGCGGCCGAAGACGCCGAGCTCGTGGTCGCGGCCGTCGGGGCCCGCGGTGAAGGTGCTCACGAGGATCGCCTCCCGGTCGGCCAACACCAGCCGGCTGATCTCGGTGGTGTCGTCGTCCTCGGAGGAGCCGCTGAGCCAGTCGAGTCCCGAGACGAACACATGTAGCTCGGGCAGCGACTCGCGGATGGCCGCCGCCAACTCCGGGGACTCGGCGCCGACGAGCAGGTCGACGCCGCGGTCGTGGGCGGCCGCGAGCCGTTCCGTCAGATCCGGCGTGACGACCCCCTCGTGGCCGATCACGATGACGACCTCGTGCTCGGCGCCGTCGACGAGCTGTCGCGTCCGGCTCGTGAGCCCCCGATCGCCCGACAGCGCCCACACCTCGTGGGTGACCTCGGTCTCCTCGTCGTCGGGCGGATCGAGCCCCTCCAGCGCGTCGCGAAGCGACTCCGTCCGCCGCTCGTACTCCGTCCGGAGCGTCGCGACGGCCTCGTCGATCGGAACGGCCCGGAACACCTGCGGACTGGAGTGTTGCGTCTCGACGAGCCCCTTCGCCTCCAACACGCGGATCGCGTCGTAGACGCGCGTTCGCGGCACCTCCGAGGTGTCGCTGATCTCCTTGGCCGTCGCCTTCCGCTGCCGGGCCAGCGAGACGAAGGATCTGGCTTCGTACTCCTTGAGCCCGAGATCTTGGAGCAACTCGACCGCCTGTTGACGCTGTGTACTGTCGTTCATAGGTCCCAACCTCGGTACGACACTACCACTTCTCGCTCCGGGGGTTTAGTACGTCCGCGACGCGTACTCCTCCCGACGAGCCGACGACGACGCGACCGTTGAGTGTGACTCGGAGAGTCACACTGTTCTCGACCCGGGCAGGAGCCCGTTGGACTCCGAAACCGGTCGAACGCGTATTCACTCAGTTAATCACAGTAGGACTATATGCGGCGCACCACTCCTCCCTCGTGGCGCGGGGCCGCAGTTTCGGTCCCAACCTCGCTGCCGCCCCGCGCCGAGAACTACCCCTCGCGGGCAGTTTTCGTCCGTTCGTCGCTCGTGCCGCCGCGAGCGGTCCGTCCGCCGTCGGCTCCGGTCCCCCGCCGCGTTCGGTCCGCGTTCGGGGACACGTCACTCGGATCCTCACAACAACGCTATCCCTCCGGACCCGCTAGCTCCTCGTAGCATGTCCCGGTACCCTGAGGCCCACAGTCACGAGTCGCGGTACGACACGGGAGACCACGATGAGTGAGAACGAGTCCGGGCGCGTCGACGTCTCCTCGGTCACGATCGTCAGGGCCGTGTCGGACGCCACGGGTCGGATACCCGCGGACCTCCCGCCGCTGCAACGGTCGGTCGACGTCGACGCGCTCGAGGCGTTGGTGTCCGGCGAACGGTCGCCGTCGATCCGTGTCTCGTTCGACTACGCCGGCGTCCGGGTTGACGTCGACCGGAACGGCCTCGTCGCGACCGAACGGCCTCGGTAGCGCCCTCCGACGACACGCGAGGGCGGCCGCCCGCGACCCGCGGCGCTCGCCGACGCTACTCGGCGTTGTATCCCGCCGTCCCGGGGACGGGTTCCCGTGTAGCGTCAACGGCCTCGAGGAGGGTGGCGACGCGATCGAACCCCGGACCGCGCCGAACTGTTCGCCCGTCGGCGTCGTAGTCGATCACCCCGTCGTCGTGGAGCTTCGGGAGGTCCCTGTGCAGTAACTGGATTCGGACGGCGTCCGGCGGAGTTGACCCGGTGGCGAGCGACGCCGTCAGCGACTCCACGGTGATGGGTTCCCCCGTGTCAGTCAGTCGGCGGAGGACGGCCCGTCGCTGGCGTGTGGAAAGCAGTCGGAGCGCCGTGTCGGTCGTGAGTGGACGATCGTATTGGTTCATTATGTGTCTCTCCATGTTCGATCGAACGGTCGGCAGTATTGAACACGGATCTACTAGTCGGCTCCGTCGGGAGAAAAACAGCGGGTGTCACTCCGATCCTCACAGTCACGTCGGGGGACGCGACGACCGTCGCTACCCGAACCGGTCCAGACCGGACTGCCGCCGGGCAACCCCCGGCGGATCGCGCTCCCATGGCGTCCGCGCGGCGCGCAGGGCCGCGGCGTCGTCGCGGTCGGCGGCGGGCTCCCCCGCTTCCCATCCCGGACACGCCTCCCCGCAGTCGCTCGCGGGGTCGACGACGCGGTCGAAGTAGACACACCGGGGGCGGCCGTCGTCGGTCGCCTCGCAGTTCCCGCAGCCGGGGAACTCGTAGGTTCGCCAGCCCTTCCCGTAGGCGCGCTCGGCGACCCGGCGGCGCTTTCGGGCCTTCTCGTCGGCGCTCACGAGCGCCACGTCCGTCCGGCCGGGATGCTCGGCGAGCAGCTCCACGCCCGGGCCGCCGGTGTCGAGTGGCGTCGCCTCGCGAACCACCTCGCGGTCGCCGGTGTCGGGACGGAAGCGCCAGACGCCGACCGCCTCGGGGAGCCGGTTCAGGTGCGCGCCGGTGACGTGGCTCTCGGTCGCGAGCACGACGCGGTCGAACAGCGCGAGGCTCACGTCGAGACGGAGCTGTCGCCGCAGGTCGCCCGGGCGCCCGAGGTCGGGCTTGTTCTCGATCGCTGCGAGTTCGCCGAACCAGTCGTCGGGGTAGCGCGTCGCCTTGCGGACGTAGCGGGTGCCGCCGCGGCGCTCCTCGCTGAAGAAGCCGCAGTCGACGGCGGCGTCGGCGACGCCGCGGGCGCGGTCGGGACGGGCGTCGACCGCCTCGGCGACGGGGACCGCTTCGCCGACGCCCGCCGTCGATTCGACCGCCTTCGGCGGGATCGTTCGGTCGGTGATACGGGCGCGGTCGTCGAACGCCGGTCCGGGCACGAGCCCGACGAGGTCGACGACACGACTCCCCGGCGCCGCGACGGCGCCGCCGAGCTGGCGCGCGAGCACCCAGTCGGTCGCGTGCTCGAGGTGGGCACACAGCGCCAACTCGAAGCCGAACTCCATACCGGGGCGCGGGACCGGACGGGCAAAAGCGCTCCCACGCGAGGCGGGCGCCGCGGACAGCGGTCGGACCGGTCGCTATCGGGCGTGATACGCGCGACGACGTGCTTTTGTGTCGGACGGGCGCTCCGGCGACCATGGACAGACGACGATTCCTCGCGGGGGCGGCAGCCGCCGGCGCCGCGGGATTGGCCGGCTGCGGGACAGCGTCGGGGACCGTCCGGGCGCCGTCGCTGCCGACTGACCGGCTCGAGGAGGGGGGATGGGAGCGAACGCGCGCCGACACCGAGGAGGTGCTCTCTCGGACCGTCGGCGGCGTCGACGTGACCGCGACGGCGGTCACTCGCGTGTACGACGACGCGGCGCTGCGCGCCGCGGTCTCGGAGAGGACGCTCGGGGCGCTCGATGCGCCGCTCTCGAACGTCTTCGCCAGCCGGATCGCCTTCTCTCCGAACCTCGCCGACGTCCCGTTGGAGTCGGCGCGGGAGGAACTCGCGGACCGCGCGGGCGAGGTCGCCCGCGGCCAGTTCGAGTCGCAACTCTCGTCGGCCGGGCTCACCGATATCTCGGCCACCGACGCCGGGACGATCGCCGTCGAGACGGGCGAGGACGCCTCGCTCACCGAGTACAGCGCCGCCTTCGCGTTCGACGCGCTGTCGTTCGACGTGCGCGGCGAGACGGTCACCATCGAGGAGGGCAGCGTCGCCGTCGAGGGGCTGCTCGCGTCGTGGATCCACGACGGCGGGCTCCTGATCGCCGGCGGGGCGTACCCCGCGGAGAACGTCGTCCGAACCGTCGAACAGGACCTCTCGGAGGCGATCACCGTCACGGTCGACGTGGACCTCGGCCTCACCCCCGACGCGTACCGCGAGGAGGTTCGCGGGATCGTGACGCGCGTGGAGTAGTAGCCGACGCCCGCGCGCCCGCGGTCCCGATTCCACCTCGCGGACCGCCGGATGCACAAGCGGTTAGTCGCGCCCCGCCGAGACGGCGCTCATGCGAACCACCGACGCCTTCGTCGCGCTGCGCTGTATCGACTGCGACGCGCGCCACGATCCGAGCGAGGTGACCCACCGCTGTCCCGACTGCGGCGGCATCACCGACCCCGAGTACGACCTCGACGCGGTCGCCCTCTCGCGTGAGGATCTCGAATCGCGTCCGTTCGACTCGCTGTGGCGCTACGAGGAGCTACTCCCGTTCCCCCGCGAGGCCGCCGTCTCCATGGGCGAGGGCGCGACGCCGCTGGTCGAGTGTCCGACGCTCGCCGACCGGATGGGCGTCGGCGCCGTCTACCTCAAGGACGAGGGCCGCAACCCGACGGGGACGTTCAAGGACCGCGGGCAGACGGGCGCCGTCACCGCCGCCGTCGAGCACGGCGCCGAGTCGATCGCCCTGAACAGCGCCGGCAACGCGGGGCAGGCGGCCAGCGCCTACGCCGCGCGCGCCGGCCTCGACTCGCACGTGTTCCTCCCCGACCGCGCCGGCTTCACACAGAAGGCGATGACGGAGGTTCACGGCGGGGACCTCCGCATCGCGAAGGGGGAGATCACCGACGCCGGCGCCGAGTACGCCGCGGCGATGGAGCCCGGCGCCGAGGGGGACGCGGCCAGCTGGTACTCCACGAAGACGTTCGTGACGCCGTACCGTCACGACGTGAAGAAGACGATGGCCTACGAGACGATCGAGCAACTGGACTGGGACGTGCCCGACGCCGTCGTCTACCCGACCGGCGGCGGCGTCGGCCTGATCGGGATGCACAAGGCCGCCCTCGAACTCCGTGAGTTGGGGCTCACGGACGCCCTGCCGGGGATGTACGCCGCGCAGGCCGAGGGCTGTGCGCCCGTCGTCCGCGCGTGGGACGAGGGCGCCGCGGTCCACGAGGCGTGGGAGGACATCACCACCGTCTGTAACGGCATCGCGGTGCCGGACCCGGGCGCGTCGCCGTGGATCCTCGACGCGATCGAGGAGTCGGGCGGCGGCGCCGTCGCCACGAGCGACGGGGCGATCCTCGACGCCGCGATCGAGGTCGCACGGACCGAGGGAATCGAGGTCGGGGCGACGTGCGCCGCCGCGGTGTCGGGGGCGTTCGAACTCGCCGAGCGCGGCGAGGTGGGCGCCGACGACACGGTCGTCCTGCTCAACACGGGCGCCGGGAACAAGGACGTGGACACGCTGCGGAGCCACCTCGGGGCGCGGGAGGACGACGCCGCGGGCGAGGCGGTCGAGTAGGTCGCCGACGCGACGCTCCCGCCGAAGGTTCTTGTACGGAGACGGGAGCAGTCACTCGCGATGTAGCGTCCAACGAGCCCCCACGTGCACGCCACACAGCCGCGGCTCGCGGGTCGGTATCGGGCGGCTCGGGTGAATCCCTCGTCACACGGGGCTCGGTGGGGGTAACCCTCGTCACGGCCGCCCGGCCCGACATAGCTGACCGGCGCGTATCACTCCTTCCCATCGTCGCCGCCGGCGTTCGCGTCGCCATCGGGGTCCCACGCGGCCAACTCGCGGTGTTCCTCGGACACCGCACGCACCGCCCCGGCGTCGAGCGGGCCGTCCTCGGTCACGACGGTCACGCAGTCGGCCGGCGCGCGGTCGAACAGCGGCGCGTACGTCGCCACGCCACCTGCCGCCTCGAACGGAACCGTCTCCGGGTGAAACGCCGCGCCGACGGGCACCACCTTGTCGCGCGCGGTCGCCGCGTACACCGGCACGCCCTCGCGGGCGGCCGAAAGTGCCAGCCCGCGGGTGCCGACCTTGTTGGCGACGCTCCCGTCCGGGAACACCGCGTCGGCGCCGACGAGCGCGGCGTCGACGCGGCCGTCAGCGAGCAGCGACGCGACCGCCGAATCGGGAAGCAGCGTCACCGCGCGGTCGTCGGTCGCCGCCGGCTCGTCGCGGTCGGCCGCCAGCGACGCGGCCACCTCGCGTCCCTCGCCGCCCGGCTCCGACTCGGCGACGAACACCGGGCCGTCGAGGCGTTCCAGCGTCGCGGCGACGGTGCCCGAGCGCGACAGCGTGAGCACCGCCGGCGACTCGCCGGCGTCCCCGTGATCGGACAGCGCCGCGGCCGCCTCCCGTGCCGCGCGGTCGCCGGCGTCCGCGGCCGCGTCGACCGCCCGGATCGCGCGGTCGCGAACCGCGGCGGGCGTCCGCGCCGCCTCGTCCATCACGCGGTTCACGCGCGTCGCGAGCGCGGCCATCCCCTGCCGAGCGTTCCGCAGGGCGCGGGCGGTGTCGGCGACGCGCTTCCAGCCGTCGTCGCCGGCGGCGGGGTCGCCGCCGTCCGCGAGCGCCGCGTCGGCCGCCTCGTCGCGCAGCGCCTCCAGCGCTCGAACCGAGACGGCCGCCGAGCCGTGTGTCCGGTCGCCGGCGACCGCCCCGACGGTCGGCCCGACGGCGCGATAGGCGTCCCACAGCCGCGGCACCGTCTCGCGCTCCAGCATCGCCGTCGGCTGGATCCACTCCCACGCCGCAAGCTCCTCGTTCGGCTCCACCGCCCGCGTGTCGCAGTCGAACAGGAACGGGTGGACGATGAACGCGCCCTCGGCGTCGTCGACGGCGACCGCGTCGCCGCGGCGAACGAGCGTCAGGTCGCCCTCCGGGATCCCGGTCTCCTCACGCACCTCCCGAATTGCGTCCTCGATCGGACCGCCGGTGTCGTCCTCGACGTAGCCCGAGACGCCGCCCCAGCGCCCCGAGTAGGTGCCGACGGCGTCGCCCCGGCGCACGAGCAGCACCTCGCCGCGGTCGCGGAGGAAGGCGGTGACGACGTGTGCCATGCCGGCCGTTCGGCCGCGGGCGACTTCGGCGTACCGCCGTACCGGCGACGCCGTGGAGACCGCCCAGCCGATCCGAACACCGGACAGGCGTACCACCACCGGCGCGCTTTTGCGGGCGACGACCGCAGAACGCGTATGGAACTGTTCGCCGTCCCCGACCTGCCCGAGATCCGGGAGGGGGACGACCTCGCGGCGCTCATCCGCGACCGGGTGGACCTCCGCTCGGACGACGTGGTGTGCGTCGCCTCGACGGTCGTCTCGAAGGCCGAGGGCCGCGCGTTCGACCTCGACGACTTCCCCCCCGCCCCGCGAGCGCGGGAGATCGCCGCCCGACTCTCGGATATCTCGGGCGACGAGAAGGACCCCCGATTCGCGCAGGCCGTCCTGGAGGAGTCGACGGAGGTGATCTTGGAGGCGCCGTTCCTGCTCACCGAGTCGCGCTTCGGCCACGTCGGCGTCAACGCCGGCATCGACCGCTCGAACGTCCCCGAGCACGACCTCCTCCTCCTGCCGGCGCGACCGTCGGAATCCGCCGAGCGTATTCGCAAGGGACTGCCGGCCGACCGGGTGCTCGTCACCGACACCTGCGGCAGGCCGTTCCGCCACGGTCAGCGCGGCGTCGCGATCGGGTGGGCCGGGATGGCGCCGGCCCGCGACTGGCGCGGGGAGTCGGACAGGGACGGCCGCGAACTCGGCGTCACCGTCGAGAGCGTCGCCGACGAACTCGCGGCGGCCGCGAACCTCGTCGCCGGCGAGGGCGACGGCGGAACCCCGGCGGTCGTCGTCCGCGGCTTCCAGTGGGGCGACCACGGCGAGAGCGACGCGCACTTCCGCGACGTGGACGGCGACCTGATCCGACAGGCGGTTCGGGGGTGGGAGTTCGATGCGTGACGCGACCGACGCCGGCGACGGCGGCCACGACCCCATGCTCGGGATCGAACTCGCGCCCGAGCACCCGGTCGACCGCATGGTCGAGCTGGGAACGCTCGCGGAGGAGTCGGGCTTCGACTCGCTGTTCGTCTCCCATCACTACAACAACCGCGACGCGTTCTCGGTGCTCTCGCGGCTCGCCGCCGCGACCGAGGACGCTCGCCTCGGCCCCGGCGTCGTGAACCCGCTGGAGTTCCACCCGGCGACGCTCGCCTCGAAGGTGGCGACGCTCGACGAGGCCAGCGGCGGCCGCGCCGTCTTCGGCGTCGGCCCCGGCGACCCCTCCACCCTCCGCAATCTCGGGCTCGGCGACGAGCGCGGCCTCCGCCCCGTCCTGGAGGCGTTCAAGACCGCACGGAAGCTGTGGGCCGGCGACCGCGTCGACGGTGCGTCCACCTTCGACGCCGACGACGCCGGCCTCAACTACGAGCCCCCACAGGGCGCCGACATCCCGGTGTACGTCGGCGGCGAGGGGCCGCACATGTGCCGGATGGCGGGCAAGCACGCCGACGGCCTGCTGTTCAACGGCTCGCACCCCGACGACCTCGCGTGGGCCCGCGAGCAGGTCGCGCAGGGGGAGGCCGACCGTCCGGACTCCCGCGGCGACTTCGACCTCGCGGCGTACGCCGCCGTCAGCGTCGCCGCGGACCCGGACGAGGCGCGCGAGGCCGCCCGGCCGCCGGTGGCGTTCATCGCCGCCGGCGCGGCGCCGCCGGTGTTGGAGCGCCACGGCGTCGACGCGGACCGCGCGGGCGACATCGGCGACCACATCTCCGCCGGCGACTTCTCTGAGGCGTTCGAGCTGGTCACGCCCGCGATGGTCGACGCGTTCTGCATGGCCGGCGACGCCGAGGCGGTGGCCGAGCGGATGGCCGCGGTGCTGGACCACGCCGACTCGCTGGTCGTCGGCTCGCCGCTGGGGCCGGATCTCGACGCGGCGATCGAGCTGGCGGCCGAGGCGGCCGCTCGCGCGACGGAGTAGAGCGGCGAAGAAGTTTCTCGGGCTTCGAGCCGGCCGGTTCAGCGCTGACCGCGGACCCGATCGCGCTGGCTCTTCGCCGGGAGGTTGCCGATGCCGACCTCGTAGCCGAGCGCGCCGAGCGCGAGGTAGCCCAGCGCCAGCGACGCGCCGCCGACGAACGCGGCGCCGAACAGGAACGAGACGAACGACAGCGGGTCCCGAAGCGCCACGTCCGTCACGAAGATGACGATCAGGTCGACGACGCTGGTGACCAGCCGGGTGAGGAAGTCGATGACGGTTACCATGCTCGGCGCTCGGTCCCGCGGGGACTTGAGCGTTGATGTGTCGGCGCCGCGCCCACGGGACGGACGCGTCGCGACCGGCCCGCGCCGGAGTTATGCTCCGGGCGCCGCTCGGTCGAACCGTGTCCGAAGACCGATCGCTGGAGGAGTTCGCCGGCGCCGACGCGGATGCCGACGTCGACGCGGACGCCACGAACACCGACGCCACCGCGGACGCCGACGACGAGGACGGCTCGCCCGAGGGCGACCACCTCGACGCCGTCGACCCCGCGGAGCCGACGTACGATCGCTCGCCCGACGGCGCGCCCTGCGCCGCCTGCGGCGAACGGGTGACGCGCCGCTGGCGCGACGACGGCGACTACGTCTGCGACGACTGCAAGGAGTGGTGAGACGCGGGGTTCACCGCGAGCCGTGGCGCTCGAACCCGTCCGCCAGCGTCGACGCCTCGACGGACAGCACCGTCGGCCGGCCGTGCGGGCAGGCGTACGGCTGCTCGCACTCGCCGAGCCGCTCGACGAGCCGAGTCGCCGTCTCGCGGTCGAGCGCGTCGCCCGCCTTCAGCGAGGGGTGACAGGCCAGATCCGCGAGCAACTCCTCCCGGAGGGAATCGGCGCCGCCGCGGCCGCCAGACTCCCGGAGGTCGGCCGCGACCCCCCGAAGCGCGTCCGCGTCGGCGACGCGCCCCAGCGGCGCCGGCACCGCCGTCACGCGGTAGGTCGTCCCGCCGAACGGGTCGACCGAGAAGCCGAGCGTCGACAGTTCCCCGCGGTGCTCCTCGACGGCGGCGGCCGTCGGCGGGTCGAGCGTCACCGTCTCCGCCGGGTCCAACTCGGCCGACGGCACCGCCTCCTCGGCCAGCGCCGCGCGGAGGCGCTCGAAGTTGACGCGCTCGTGGGCGGCGTGTTGGTCGACGACGAGCAGGTCGTCGCCGGACTCGCAGACGACGTACAGGTCCCGGAGGACGCCGAGCACGGTCGCGTCGGCGAAGTCCGACTCGGCCGCCTCGACGGGCGCGAGCGAGGAGTCGAGGTCCATCGCAACCTCTCCCGATCTCCGGAGGTCGGCGGTCGTCAGCGCCTCCCGAACGCCCGCCTCGACCGCGTCCGCGACGGCGTCGCCGCCGCGGATCGCGACGCGCTCCTTCGCGGGGTGGACGTTCGGGTCGACCGCCCACGCGGGGAGGTCGAGGCGGACGACGGCGACGGGCTCCCGACCGCTCGGAAGCAGGCTCCCGTACCCGCGGGCGACGGCCCGCCGGATGTCGTCGTCGCGGACGGGCCGTCCGTTCACGGCGACGTGGACGTGATCCCGCGTCGAGCGCGTCGTCGACGGGTAACAGAGCCGCCCGTCGAGCGCGAGGTCAGCAGCGCGGTCCGCGAGGTCGACCTCCGAGCGGTGGGTGACCGCCGTGGACTCGCCGCCGGTCTCTCGGCCGTACAGCGCGACGAGCGCGTCGCGGAGCCCGGTACCGGGCGTCGACGCCGTCTCGCGGCCGTCGTGTTCGAGCGAGAACGCCACGCCGGGTCGGGCGAGCGCGTACGCCGTGAGCAGTTCCGAGACCCGGCCGAACTCCCGCGCGGGCGACGCCAGCGACTCCCGGCGCGCGGGTCGGTCGCCGAACAGGTCGGTGACGACGACCGTGGTGCCGCGGGCGCGGCCGGCGTCCGCGACCGTCTTCTCGTCGTCCGCGACGGTCACGCGCGTCCCGACGGCCGAGCCGTCGCTCGTCACGAGTTCGAGATCGCCGGCGTCGGCGATCGCGGCCAGCGCCTCGCCGCGGAAGCCGAGCGTCGTCGCCTCGCGGAGGTCGTCGGCCGCCCGGATCTTGCTCGTCGTGTGCGGCTCGACCGCGCGGACGGCGTCCTCCCGCTCTATCCCGTGCCCGTCGTCGGCGACGCGGACCCGACCGGTGCCGTCGCCGTCGACGGCCACGTCGATCCGGTCGGCGCCGGCGTCGAGCGCGTTCTCCACGAGTTCGGCGACGACGCGGGCGGGCCGGGTGATCACCTCGCCGGCGGCGATGCGCTCGACGGTCGCCTCGGACAGCTCGCGGACCGCGGGGGCGTCGCTCTCGGCGTCGTGGCTCACGACCGCTCACCGCCGGGTGCGGCGCCGTCGTCGGTGCCGTCGCGGTCGCCGTCGCCCGCCTCCACGGCGCGCCGTTGGAGGTCGTGCAGGCTGTTCAGCGCCTCCAGCGGCGTCGTCTCCGGGAGCGAGAGGTCGCGGAGATCCGCGAGGAGGTCGGCGACCGCGGGGTCGTCGCGGGGCGATCCCGACGCGGTCGGCGGAGACGGCGTCCCGTGTCCGTTCGTCGCGATCTCGTCGAGCGTTCGCTGGGGCGTCGCGTCGGCGGGATCGGCGTCGGGTGTCGAGCCTCCCCCGTCGCGCTCGGCGGCGACGAGGTCGTGCGCGCGGGCGACGACCGAGTCGGGGACGCCCGCCAACTCCGCCACCTCGACGCCGTACGACGAGGAGGCGGCGCCCTCGCGGATCCGGTGGAGGAACGTGACCTCCCCGTCGCGCTCGGTCGCCGCGAAGTGGCGATTGACGACGCGGTCGTGCTCCCCGGCGAGATCGGTGAGCCCGTGGTAGTGGGTCGCGAAGAGCGTCGTCGCGCCCGTCTCGTCGTGGAGGAACTCGACGGCCGCGCGGGCGATCGCCCGCCCGTCCGTCGTCGAGGTACCTCGGCCGACCTCGTCGAGCAGGACAAGCGAGTCGCCGGTCGCGTCGTGGAGCACGTCGGTCAGCTCGCGCATCTCGCGCATGAACGTCGACTCGCCGCCGGCGATGTCGTCGCTGGCGCCCACGCGGGTGAACACCCGGTCGACGACGGGAATGCGGGCCGACTCGGCCGGGACGAACGAGCCGGCCTGCGCGAGCACGACCGCCAGCGCGACCTGTCGCATGTACGTCGACTTCCCGCTCATGTTCGGCCCCGTGATCAGCGCGACGGTCCCCCGCGGGAGGTCGGCGTCGTTGGGGACGAACTCCTCGGCGGTCTCCTCGACGACGGGGTGGCGGGAGCGCTTCAGGTTGAGGCCGTCGGCGTCCATCTCCGGGCGAACGTAGTCGCGCTCGACGGCGGCGGTCGCGAGCGCCGCCAGCGCGTCCACGCGAGCGATCGCGTCCGCGAGCGCGCCGATCCGGTCGGACTCCTCGGCGACCCGGTCGCGGAGGTCGGCGAACAGCTCGTACTCCATGGCGTCCGCGCGCTCCTCGGCGCCGAGGATCTCGTCCTCGCGGCGCTTCAGCTCGGGCGTGTAGAAGCGCTCGGAGTTCTTCAGCGTCTGCCGGCGGGTGTAGTCGTCGGGCACCTTGTCGAGCTGGCCGTTCGTCACCTCGATGTAGTAGCCGTGGACCTGGGTGTACCCCACGTCCAAGTTGTCGATCCCGGTGCGCTCGCGCTCTGCGGCCTCCAGGTTCGCGATCCACTCGCGCCCCTCGCGGGCGGTCGTCCGGATCCCGTCGAGTTCGTCGTCGTAGCCCGCGCGGATCACCCCGCCCTCGGTGACCTCCTGGGGCGGCTCCTCGACGACGGCGGCGTCGATCAGCTCGCGGAGGTCGGCGAGCGGGTCGAGGGCGCCGTGTACCTCGGCCAGCGCGTCGACGCCGGCGACGGCCTCCCTGATGTCCGGCACGGCAGCGAGCGTGTCGTGCAGCGATCGGAGGTCGCGGGCGTTCGCCCGACCGCGAGAGATCCGTCCCGCGAGGCGTTCGAGGTCGTAGGCGGCCGCGAGCGCGTCGCGAACCGCTTCACGCACGAGCGTGCGCTCGGCGAACGCCGCGACGGCGTCGTGGCGGGTCGCGATCGCCTCGCGGTCGACGAGCGGCCGGCGAAGCCACGCGCGCAGGCGCCGCCGCCCCAGCGCCGAGCGCGTCTCGTCGAGCGTGTCGAACAGCGTCCGCCCGGACCCGACGTGGTTCTCGAACAGCTCCAGCCCCCTGAGCGCGGTCGCGTCCAGCCGCAGCGAGCGACGCGGGTCGTACCGTCGGACGCGGCGGACGTACTCCAGCGTCCCGTCGTCGCCCCGCGTGTACTCGGCGTACGACAGCAGCGCGCCGGCGGCGACGCGCTCGGCGGCGCCGAAGCGGTCGGGATCGGCGTACCGGTCGAGCACGGCGCGGGCGGCGTCGGGCGCGAACTCGTCGGCGTCGCGCTCGGTGCGCATGCAGTCGGCGCCGTCGACGGCGGCGGGGTCGACGCCGGGGCCGACGAGCAGTTCGGCGGGACCGATCCGCGCGAGTTCCTCGTCGACGGCGGCGGCGTCGCCGGCAGTGACGGCGCACTCGCCGGTCGAGACGTCGACGTAGGCGACGCCGTACGTGGCGTCCGTGTCGTCCTCGCGGGTCGCTTCTCCGTCTCGCGGGTCGCTTCGCTCACGGGTCGCTTCGCTCCCCGTTCGCGTCGAGGGTTCGCTCCGCTCACCCTCGCTCGCCACGCAGGCGACGTAGGTGTTCGACCCCTCCGCGAGCAGCTCCTCCTCGACGACGGTACCGGGGGTGAGCACCTGCGTGACCGCGCGATCGACGAGGCCGGATGCCTCCTCGGGGTCCTCGACCTGATCGGCGACGGCGACGCGGTACTCGGCGTCCAGCAGACGCTTCAGGTACTTCGGGGCGTTGTCGACGGGGATGCCGCAGGCGGTGTAGGTGCCGGTGGAGTCCTCCCGCTCGATCCGGGTGAGTTCGCAGACGCGAGCGACCTCGTCGGCGGCCTCGCAGAACGCCTTGTAGAAGTCGCCGACGCGAAAGAGGACGATCGCGTCGTCGTACCGCTCTGCGACCTCGACGTACTGCGCGAGCATCGGCGTCAGCTCCTCCCGTCGGTCGAGCATCGTCGCCGGCGCTCCCGTGACCATGTGCTTGCCTGTGAGAGGGGCGGGCGAGCGGCGAAAGGGTTTCGCACCGGCCCGGTCCGCCTCGCCGTCAGTGGTGTGTCTCCGTCGCTCCACCCGAAGCGATCGGGTTCGGTCCGATCGGCTCGGTACTTCTCCGTTCGGGTCCGGAGCGCTCGGGGACCGCCCGATTTCGCCTTGGCGTGACATGCGTCCGCATGCGGCAGAGTTAGGTCCGTCCGGCCCTTGACGTGGCCTGTGAACGGCACCCAGACAGCCCGCATCCGGGTGTATTCTTCCGCCGGGGTGTGCGCCGCGTGAGCGACGCAGAGGCGGAACCCGAGACCGAACCGAACGTCGACGAGGAGGCGGACACCGGGACGGCCGCGGACCCCGTCGCCGCGGAACGGGACGGGTCGGCCGGAGCCGCCCCGCTTCCGGTGTCGGAGGCGGCCGACCTCGTCGATCGCGTCGCCGACAACGTCTCTCAGGTCATCGTCGGCAACGACGCCGCCGTCGAGCACATCCTCGTGACCGTGCTCGGTCGGGGCCACCTCCTGTTGGAGGACGTGCCCGGCGTCGGCAAGACGATGCTCGCGCGCTCGCTGGCGACCTCCGTCGACTGCGCGTTCAAACGCGTCCAGTTCACGCCCGACCTCCTCCCGTCGGACGTGACCGGGATCAACGTGTACAACCAGAAGAGCGGCGAGTTCGAGTTCCGGCCCGGCCCCGTGTTCGCCAACATCGTCCTCGGCGACGAGATAAACCGCGCGCCGCCGAAGACGCAGTCGGCGCTGCTGGAGGCGATGGAGGAGGGACAGGTCACCGTCGACGGCGTCACTCGCGAGCTCCCCGACCCCTTCACGGTCATCGCGACGCAGAACGACGTGGAGCCCGGGCGAACCTACGAGCTCCCGCTGGCGGAGATCGACCGGTTCATGAAGAAGCTCCGGCTGGGCTACCCGAACCGAGCCGACGAGACGGAGATGCTGGGCCGCACGGCCGGCGAGCACCCGATCGAGTCGCTGGAGTCGGTGGCGACGACCGAGGAGCTGCGTCGCGCCCGCGCCACCGTCGGCGAGGTCGGCGTCTCCGAACCGGTGCGCGAGTACGTCACCGACCTGGCGACGTACACCCGCGAGCACGCCCAGCTCGGCGTGAGCCCCCGCGGCAGCATCGCGCTCGTGCGCGCCGCCCAGGCCCGCGCCGTCATCGACGGCCGCGACTACGTCGTCCCCGACGACGTGCAGACGGAGGCGCCGTCGGTGTTCGCCCACCGCGTGCGCCCCCGGACGGGCAGCGAGTCCGGCCTCGACGTGGTCGAGGACGCCCTCTCGTCGGTTGCCGTCGAGTAATTATGCGGCTCACCCGACGCGGGAAGGCGGTCGTCGCGGTCGCGCTCCTCGCCGTCGTTTCGGGGCTCGCGTTCGGCCCGCGCTCGCTCAACGCCGTCGTCGTCCCCGCGATCGTCGCGTTGAGCGCCGCGTACCTCCAACTGCGCTGGGTCGAGCCGCCGGCGGTCGCGCGCGACGTGCCGCCGGACGACCACGTCGGCCGGACGTACCCCGTCCGGCTGTTCTTCGGCGACAACGACGGCTCCCGCCCCAGCGCCGAGGCGGGGATGGATCGCCCGTTCGCCGGCGTCGTCCGCGAGCGCGTCGCCGACGGGGTCCGACTCGCCGGCGCGGACGACGGTGACGCCGCCGGCGGGCTCGCCGTCTTCGAGACGGTCGTCGGCGCGGTTCCGGTCGAGTACGAGGTGACCTACACGTCGCGCGGTCGCCACCGGCTCGGTCCGGCGGGCGTGACCGCCCGCGACGCGCTCGGGCTCGCGGAGACGGACCTGTCGACGACGGCGACGAGCGAGGTGCTCGTCTACCCCACGGTCCACGCCATCGCCGGCTGGGCGCGCCGCGACCTGCGGGCGCTCCACGAGACGGGCGTCCACGAGGAGCGCCGCGAGTTCGACCGCCTCCGCGAGTACGACCGCGGCGACTCGCTGCGCGACGTGCACTGGAAGTCGACCGCCAAGCGCGACGACCTCATCGTCAAGGAGTTCTCCGCGGAGGCGGAGACGGAGGCGGTCTCGGTCGCGGCCGGCGCCGCCGCGGCGCCCGGCGCCGCCGACGGCATGGCCGAGGCGACCGCGAGCCTCGCGCTCGCGCTCGTCGAGGACGGCGTTCCCGTCGACGTGTCGCTCCCCGACGGAACCCTCACCGTCACCGGCGAGCGCGGCAGCCAGGTGCGCCTGCTCGAACGGCTCGCGGTCATCGGTCCCGGCCGCGTCGCCGACGCGGACGCCGACGTGACGGTGTACGGCGAGGCCGACGGCGTGCGCGTCTCCGTGGCCGGGGAGGACCACGAGTTCGACGACTTCCGCTCGGACCGACCCGCGACCTACGGCGTCTCGCGGCCCGACCCGCGCGCCGACTCCGCCCGTCGAACCGGCACCGTCGACGGCGGGGAGGTGACCGCGTGAGTACTCCCGTCGGCGACCGGTTCGGCGGACTGGGCTCGGGAGGCTCCGGGAACGCCGACGGCGCCGCGTCCGACGCCCGCCGGGGCCGCGGCGGCGACGCGGACCGAGGCGACTCCGGCCGCTACTCGGTCGCCGCGGCGGTTCGCTCCCCGGCCGCGCTGGGCGTCGGCCTCGCCGTCGCGTCGTTTCTCGCGGTGTTCTACCACGTCGTCGACGTGGTCGGCGGCGCGACGTTCCTCCTCATGGAGGTGGCGCTCGTCGCGGCGGCGGCGACGTGGCTCGGCGGCTTCCTCCGCGAGCGGACCGCCGTCGGCCTCGCCGCCGCGGGCTTCGCGCTCGCGCTGATCGGCTACTTCCTGTCGGTGCCGCCGTCGGCGCGCGCGCTGTTCACCGTCGGCCGCGTCGCCGCCGACGTGCTCGCGCTGCTCACGGGGCTGTCGGTGCTGCGGCTGCTCAACGCCGGCGCGTGGGCGCTGTTCCTCGTTCCGGTGCCGACGTTCCTGTCGACGTATCTCCTCGTCCGCCGGCGGTACGCGGCCGCGGCGACGGTCGGCGCGGCCACGACCGGCTTCTTCGTCCTCACCGGCGACGCGAGCACCGGCGTCGGCCTCGCCGCCGCCGTCGGTCTCACGCTCGCGGTCGGCTTCTCGCAGTTGGCCGGGGCCGGACGGGCGGGCGTGCTCGCACAGTGGGACACGATCGCGGTGGTCGTCGCGGCGATGGTCGTCGTCACCTCCGTCGTCAGCGTCGTCCCCGGGAGCGCGTCGAACCCCGTGCTCCCCGGCGGCTCCTCCCCGACGATCGAGTCGAGTCTGGTCGCGAACACCGATTCCGTCGGCGTCCTCGGGAGCATTCGCCTCTCCCCCGAGGTCAGATTCACCGTTCAGGCCGAGGAGTCGGCATACTGGCGAGTCGGCTCGTACGATCGCTACACCGGCGGTAGATGGGTCAGGACGGGGGACTCAACCCCGTACACGGGATCCGGGTCGCTCGGCGAGCCGCCCGGCGAGAGCGAGCGGCTGGTCCAGCGGGTGACCGCTCGCGGACGGCTCGACGCGCTGCCGGCGGCGTGGAAGCCGGTCGCGCTCCGCGGTCGCACGGCCGACACCGCGCAGGTGACCGATCACAACGGGCTCAAGCCGGGAACGACGCTGCTGGAGAACGACACCTACACGGTCGTCAGCCAGCGGCCGACCGCGACGACCGGCGACCTGCGCCGCGCGGGGACCGACTACCCGTCGGAGATCTCCTCGCGCTACACCCAACTGCCCGAGAGCACCCCCGATCGCGTCGGCGACCGGACCGCCGAGGTGCTCGCGCAGGCCGACGCGTCGAACCCCTACGAGGCGGCGGTCGCCGTCGAGCGGTACCTCGAGCGGACGAAGGAGTACTCGCTCGACGTGCCCAGTCCGCAGGGGAACACCGCCGACAGCTTCCTGTTCGAGATGGACGCGGGCTACTGCGTCTACTACGCGACGACGATGGTCGCGATGTTGCGCACGCAGGGCGTGCCCGCGCGGTTCGTCACCGGCTACACGCCCGGGCAGCGCGTGAGCGAGGACGAGTGGGTCGTCCGCGGGCTCGACTCGCACGCGTGGGTCGAGGTGTACTTCCCCGGCCACGGCTGGGTCCAGTTCGATCCGACCCCGTCGGGACCGCGCGAGAGCGCCGAACGGACGAGCGTCGAGGCCGCCCGCGAGGAGGGTGACCAGAACGTCGACGCCGCGGGCTCCGAGAACGGGAGCTACGAGACGCCGACCGCGACGCCCGACTCCGGATCCACGCCCTCGACCGGCCCGACGCCCGACATCGGCGCGGTCAACCCCGGCGCCGACGAGTTCGGCAACGCGACGATCGCCACCGCCGGCGACGGCGGGCTCACCGCGAACGCGACGCCGGCCGGCGGCGGCGGGTCCGGCGGCGGCGGGGACGGCGACGACGGGTGGACACCCACCGGAGAGGACGTCGCCGTCGGGGCCGCCGCGCTGGTCGGGCTCGTCGCCGGCGCGCGCCGGTTCGGACTGACGGGTCGAGTCCGACGGACGGTCTGGCTGCTCCATCAGTCGAGCACGGACCCGAACACGGACGCCGAGCGGGCGTTCCGACGACTGGAGTATCTCGCGTCGATCGTCTATCGGCCGCGCTATCCGGGGGAGACGCCGCGTCAGTACGTGGAGGCGCTCTCCGGCGAGCGGTTCGGTGATCGCGCCCGCGCCGTCGCCGACGCCTACGAGCGCGCCCGCTACGGCGGCGGCGTCGACGAGGCGGAGGCCCGGCTGGCCGTCGAGACGGTCGACGATCTGATCCGCCAGCATGCGCCCGTCCTGCGGCGGCTGGGCGGCGCCGGCGCGCCGACGTGACCGCTCCGGCCCCGTCACCCCCGCCCTGCTCTCCTCGACCGCGCGGCTGCGGCGTCCCGACTCGAATGCGAACACCCGACAGGATTTAATACGGCGCTCTTGTACGTTCGACCGGAAATGTCCGAGGTATGCTCGACGTGCGGACTGCCTGAGGAACTCTGCGTCTGCGAGGACGTCGCCAAGGAGTCCCAGGAGATCTCGATCCGTATCGACGAGCGCAGGTACGGCAAGGAGGTAACGGTCATCGAAGGATTCGATCCCAAGGACGTGGACATGGATTCGCTGTCGAGCGATCTGAAGTCCAAGTTCGCCTGCGGCGGCACCGTCGAGGACGGCGCCATCGAGCTGCAGGGGAACCACAGCGGCCGCGTCGAGGGGTTCCTCCGCGACAAGGGGTTCAACGTCGCGTGACCATCAGGCCGACCTGACATCCGCACCCGAGCAGTCGCGTTTCGTTCTCCCGTTTTCCATTTCGACAGCCGCCGGTCCGGAGGACATCGTTCCGTAGAGCGATCCGTTTTTGTCCAGTAGCTTCCTCCCACGAACGATGCCAGGGGGGAGTCGATCTGCCGTCGTAGTCGTGGCGCTCGTACTCGCGTTCGCCGGCTCGGCGAGCGCGGTGTCGCTCGCTGGTCCGCCGGAGGTGGCCGACGCGCCTTCGGTCGCGCCCGAGGGGACGCCGGCAGGGGCGTCCAGTGTCGACGCCGTCGGGGGACCGGCGGCGGCGTCGACGGCGACCGACGACATCCGTCTCACGACGCGGCTCGCGCTCACACCCGAGACGCCGGGCGAGATCGGCGTCACCCTGCGATTCGACGTCCCCGACCGCGTCGTCGACCTGGAGACGACGATCGCCCCCGGCGCTCGGGGCGTCGAGACGACCGGGTTCGCCGCCACCGACGGCGACACGTACGAGTGGGACGGCGACACCGCGACGCCGACGATCAGCTACCGACTCGCGGCGAACCGGACGGGCTCGTCGGGCCGATTCGACGTGCACGGACACGCGGTCCCCGGCGACGGCCGTTCGTCAGCGGTGACCGCTCCGGCGTCGGCCGGGACGGACACGGCGGTCGAACCTGCCACGACGGCGGTGGCCGCCGGCGAGGAGTACCTCTTCGTCGACGCCGGGCCGTGGGCGCTCGTTCGGATCCCCGGGCCCGGCCTCTCGTGGCGCTACCGCGGCGATACCGTCGGCCTGACGCGCGAGACGACGACCGCCGGTCCGGGCGCCGTCGGCGAACGCGTCGCCTTCCTCGGCGATCACACCGTCCGCGAGCGCACCGCCCACGGACAGACGTTCCGGCTGGCGATCCCCGCGGGGTCGGCGGACGCGATGGCCGTCCCGCCCGAGGCCGTCCTCGACTCGCTTGCCGCCGCTTCCGACACGCTCCGCGTCGGCGACCGCGACGAGTCGGTGTTCGTCGTCGCCGCGCCGACGGGCGTCGAGTGGGCCGTGCGAGGGCTCCAGACCGGTGACGCCGACGCGTGGGTGCGGGCGAACGAGCCGCTCGACACCGCCGAGAGCCCGTGGCTCCACGAGTACGTCCACACGCGCCAGTCGTACGAGACGACCGCGGAGACGCGCTGGACGATCGAGGGCGGCGCCGACTACTACGCGGCCGCGCTGGCGCTCGATCAGGGGCGTATCGGCTTCGACGAGTACGCCGACCACCTCGCGCGCGGCGCTCGCGATCCGTACGCCGACGCGGTCCTCGCCAACCCCGACACCTGGGAGGGGTCCGCGCAGTACCGGAAGGGGTCGCTCGTGGCTGGCGACCTCGACCGGCGGATCCGACTGGCAAGCGGCGGGGGCGCGACGTTCGCGACGGTGCTCGCTCGGCTGAACGCGGGTTCCGACCCCGTCACGGGCGACCGACTGCGGCACCTCGTCACCGAGGCGGGAGACGAGTCGGTCGCCGAGGCCGCCGACCGCTACACCCGTACCGAGGCGGCGCCCGCCGTGTGGGACGCGGACGAACACCGGGAGGCGTTCGGGACGCTCGCGGCGCGGATCGCCGTCACGCCGCCGGCGGCGGTGGAGGCGAACGGCCCCTACCGGAACGCGACGCTCGCCCCGCCGGCGACCGTCGCGGTCGGCGAGACGGTGACCGTCCCGGTGACGGTCGCGAACGACGGCGGCGCCCCCGGCGACTACCGGACGACGCTCACGGTCGACAACCGGACCGTCGACGCGGCGAACGGCACGCTCGATTCCGGGACGACCACGACCGTCCGGCTGTCGTGGACGCCCACGGAGGCGGGGACATCCGAGGTGGCCGTCCGCGGCCGGAGCTACGAGGTGCGCGTGCGCGAGCCCTCCACGCCGCGGGTCCCGTCGCTGTCGACCGACCGGAGGACCGTCGAGGCGGGCGAGTCGGTGCTTCTCACCGCGGAGGTCGTCGCGGAGGGGGAGGTGCCGGCCGACGGCGACGTGACGGTCCGCGTCGACGGCGCGACCGTCGCGACCGAGCGGGTCCGGGTCGCCCCCGGCGCGACCGCGACGCTTCGGATCCCGGTCTCGTTCGACGAGCCCGGACCCCGCGAGGTGTCGGTCGGCAACCGGACGCTGACGATATCCGTGAGCGAGCCGCCGACCGCGACGGCGACGGCGGCGGACACCTCATCGACGCGAATTCCCGGCTTCGACGTCGGCGCGGCCGTCGCCGCGCTATCGCTCGCGCTCGCGTGGCGAGCCCGGATCGGCCATCGCCGGTCGGAGGAGTGAGCCGGTCGGAAGGGAACTCCCGTTAGAAGGGTGACTGCGGGCCGTCGTCGGCCGCGGCGGCGTCGCCGCCGGCGTCCGCCGCGCCGGCCTCCAGTTCGCCATCCCACGCCTCGAGCCCGCCGGCCATGCTCTCGACGCGCGCGTCGGTCGTCCCCTCGAACGAGCCGATGAGGTTCGCCGCCTGTACGCTCGCCTTCCCGTGCGGGCACACCGTCACGATGCGCTCGCTCCCCGAGAGCGACGCCACTCGGGTCGGGAGTTGGTTGAACGGGATGTTCTCGGAGCCGGGGATGTGGCCGCGCGTGTACGCCCCCGGCGAGCGGATGTCGACGACGCGGACCTCCGCGTCCTCGGCGAGGAGTCGCTCGACCTCCTCGGGCGTGATCTCGCCGTCCATGTCCGTGGAGTGCCGTCGCCCGGTGAAAAGCGCTCCGCCGCCGGCGATCCGAACCGCTCCCGCCCCGCCGCCGCTTCCGTTACAACAGTCCCTCCTCGCGGGCGAGCAGAATTCCCTCCAGCGTCGCGTCGTTCGTGGGCGGCGAGCGAACCACGTCGACCGCCTCGTCGACGGGAACGGTTCGCGGGACGAGGTACTCGTTGTCGTCCAGATCCTGCCCGACCGGCTCCAGCCCCTCGGCGAAGACGAACCCGCGGGTGTGCCGGAGCAGTCCCGTCGTACACTGCACCGCTCCGAGCAGCGAGAGCGAGCCGGCCTCGAACCCGGTCTCCTCGCGGAGCTCCCGTCGGCCGGCCTCGGTGTACGACTCCCCCGCCTCGACGATGCCCGCGGGGAGCTCCAGCTGCGTGTTGCGGACGGTCGGCCGGTACTGCTCGACCAGCAGGAGGTCGTCGCCGGCGCGGGCGACGACCACCACCGCCGTCGCCAACTCCGACCAGTAGTACTTCTTCGTCGATCCGTCGGGGTGTTCAACCAAGTCGTAGCCGGCGGTCTGCCAGCCGGTCTCGTACTCCACGACCGTCTCCAGCACGGGCCAGTCGGGCTCGTCCGGCCAGTCGTGGCGGCGGCCGTCGCCGAAGTCCGGTTCGTCGGAGGTCCAGCTTCCGTCGACAGGGGTGTCGTCGCTCACGGTTGGACGACCGTTACGCGGTAGCGGGTATCGTTGTACCGGACGAAGACGGCGTCGCCGTCGACGGCGCTCGCGGGCGCGAACTCCCGGAACGTCGCCAGTTCGTCGAACGGCGAGTGCGTGAACTCCTCCTTCAGGCCGTACGGCCCGCGCTGATACGCCTCCGAGCGCCCGTCGCTCGACTCGACCGCCGAGAGGAAGTACTGGAACCGCTGTTCGGCGACGCCGCCCTCTGTCGCGTTCAGCGCGTAGGCTGGGCCGTCGGCCTCGGGCGCGGGGGTCGCCTCCAGGTAGTACGAGTCGCCGGAACCCAGATACGACGGGAGCGCCCCGAGCGCGAGGAGGGCGACGAGCACGACGATGATCGCCGCGAGGAACGTCCGCGTGACCGGTCGCATGGGCGCGGTAGGGGCCGACGGCGAAAACCGATTACGGCTCCCCGGCTTCGTCGTCCGTTCCCGAGGCGGTTTCGGTCCCGTCGCCGGCGTCGTCATCGTCGTCGTCGCCGTCCACAACGGGTCGGTACGCCCGCCCGAACGCCCGCCGGCGGAGCGTTCCCAGCGCGGCCTCGCGCTCGGCCTGCCACGTCGCCGCGACGACGGGCTTGGTGCGCTCGCGGGTCGCTTCTCCGTCTCGCGGGTCGCCCCGCTCCCCGCTCGACCTCTCGGGGCGCTCGCTTTGCTCGCGCCCCGCACCGCTCCCCGCTCGGCCCGAGGACTCGCTTCGCTCGCCCTCGCAGTCGGGCGCGAACGCGACCGGGTGCCAGACGACGTTGTCGACGTTGTCGCTTCCGGCCATGTCGGATTCGTACTCCGGGTGGTCGTCGAGCCACGCCTCGTACTCCTCGCGCGTTCCGACGTGGACGCGAAGCAGCGACGCGAACAGCGCGTCGCGGACGGTCTCGATCACCTCGCCGGTGACGCGCTCGGCGTACTCCTCGCGATCGAACTCCATCGCCTTCGCCGCCTCGCGGACGGCGACCTTCGCGGCGGGCACCAGCGTGTCGTACTCCTCGCGGGCGGCCGCGGGCGTCGCCGGCGCGAGGCTTCCTTCCGTGTCCATGCCCGTGGCTGGGTGCGTGCGAGTCAAGAGTCGTTCCCTTCTCGAACCGCGTCGGCTACTCCTCGTCGTCGGTCTCGTCGCCGTCCGTGCTCCCCTCGTCGATCCCGTACATCTCCTCGGTGAGCTCTCGCGCCTCCTCCAGAACGGACTCGACCGCCTCGTCGACGACCGCCTCCGCGGCGCCGCTCGTCGGGTCACCGGTCGCGTCAGGACGCGCCGTGTCGCCCTGTCGCTCATGCTGGCTGTGCCCTCCCCTTGTGGTGTCCTCGAACACCTCGTCGTACTCGGTTTCCTCGGCCAACTCGGTCACCGAAGAGGCCAGATCCACCGGGGTGCGGTCGCCCCAGTCGTCGACGTGCTCGTCCAGCCAGTCCTCGTGCTCGTCGCCGTGAAGCATCGCCGTGAACGCCAGATGGTTCGCGAGGTGCTCGCCGTCGCGCTGGGGCGTCTCGCACACCGGACAGGCGTATCCCATACCCCGAGTGAGGCGCCGAGCGTGAAAACGACTGCCGTCCGCGGTCGTCGGAGCGCCGTCGGATCGTTGCCGGCCGCGACGCCGCGGATCGTCGGGCTACGCCCCGCCCGCGTTGCGCTCCCGGACCCACTCGCCCAGATCGATCCGCATCACGAACGCCGCCTCGCCGTCGCCGTAGTACCGCGGGATCCGCCGCGCGGGCCGGAACCCCTCGTCGGCGTACAGCGACTGCGCGCGGTGGTTGCGCTCGCGGACTTCCAACTTCACGGAGCTGGCGCCCGCCGCCGCCAGCTCCGACAGCGACGCCTGCAACAGCCGGCGACCGAGCCCCTCCCCCTGCGCGTCGGGGTGAACGGCCAAGTCCTTGATGTGGCCGATGTCTCGACCGTGGTTCGGCGTCACGTCGCCGACGACGTAGCCGAGCACGTCGCCGGCGTCGATGCTCGGGGTTTCCCCGGACACGGCATCCCGATCGCTGTCGCGGCCGCCCTCGATGTCGCCCTCGGCGACGAGGAAGGCGGGGGCATCGAGCAGTCCTTCGAACGCGGCGTACGGCCACGGCTGCGTGAACACGGCCTTCTCGATGCGGAACACGCCGAGCAGGTCTGCCCGGCCAGCTGGGCGGATCCGGGCCCCGTCGTCGGCGCCGTCACCGGTGGCCGAGCCGCGCGAGGTGGTCACGACCCGGCCTTTGGAGTTCGCAGGGATAAGTCAACTGGCGGTGCTGCGGTCGAGACCGATGGACCGGGGGGATGCGATCGACCGCAGTGCGGTCGACGTGTCGTACTCCGACGGGGCCGTTATTCTCGTGAGCGAGGTCGCCCGAAGGACGCTACGACCCTTCCGCGACGACGAGAGGACTTCGCTCTCTCGAACCACGAACGAGAGTGCGGAAGACGAGTGAAGCGAGTCCTTCGAAAGGCCCGAGCGAGCACCATCTATTCATGGAATTCACTCGTACTGATGCCGGTCAGACACTATTTGCGGTGAAGTAGCCGGTACGGCGGGTTGCACATCGAACATCAATGTATAAACACTACTCGAGCGTACGACGATCGGAATGTGCCCTCCACAACGGACGAGACGTCGATCACCCACTCGTCGATCGGCCGTATGAACCGGCGCGCGTTCCTCACGACGGCCTGTACTGGTACCGCAGCACTGTCGGGGTGCCTCTCGGCCCTCCTGTCGGGCAGGCCGGACACGCCGTTGCCCGCTGTCCCCGATGGAACCTGGTCACAACACGGGGCAAACAGCGCGAACACGTTTACGTCGGACGTTTCCGCGCCCCAGCGGGGGAACGTAGCGTGGGAGTCGCGGGCTTTCACGCGGTGGGAGCCGGTGATAACTGACGGAACCGTCTACTTCACGAACTTCGACCCCAGCAACGAGGGAAGCGCCATCGCAGTCGACGCACAGGACGGCAGCGAACAGTGGCGGACGCGTCTCGAAGCGGACGGTGATCACGGAAGAGCACTCGTCGACGACCTCTTCGTCGTGGCACACAGCGAGGAGCTAGTCGCACTCGACCGGCTGACTGGAGATGTCGTCTGGCGGCGCCCGTTCAACGAGTCGAACCCCACCGCCGGGAACTACTTGCCGGAGCTGATCGCCGTCGACGATCGGTCGGGTCTCGTCGTCGTTCCACACCGGGACGGACTCGAAGCCTTTCGAGCGGCGGACGGCGAACCGCACTGGGAGACAGCCGAGGTATCACGGCCACGAGTCACACCGGCGATCCACGACGGGACGGTTTACGCTGTCGGACGGATCAACGGGACAGACAACCTCGTGGCGTTCGATCTCGACGACGGAACGACCCGCTGGACGAGAGCGCTCGCGAACCCGTCGACGAGCGCCGACCCAGTGGTGACTGAACGCGGCGTTTTCGTCGTCGACGGGAACACACTCGGCATCCACGACCGTCAAACGGGGGACCGTAACAGCGAGATCCGCTTGTTCGAGCCCGGAGAGTCGCTCAACACGACGGTGGCTGTCGATCGGGGGACGGCGTTCGTGGCGAACGACGATCGGCTTCTCGTGGTCGATGTCGAGGACGAAACGACGCGGTGGCGACACGACGACGAGGTGTACGCCCAAGGGTTCTCCGTCGGAAACGAGACGGTAGTCGCGATGGTCGACGGATCCGAGTACGTCTCCGCCGAACTCGGGGAGACGATAACCGCCTTCGAACGTGAAACCGGGGCGGTACGGTGGAACTACGTCTTGGACGGGTTTCACTCCGTGACCATCCCACCGATCCTCGTCGACGGTGCCGTATTCTTTGCGACCAGCAGCATCCGCGGGCTGGCCGTACTCGGGGATGTCGAGTCGGACGGCAACGGTGAGTAGCTCGGCTGTTCTTCGCGACTGGTAGTGAACTCTATCAACGACCGAGGACTTCAACAAAGCCTTCTGAACGGGTTCTAGAGCGAGGTCAAGCGCCCCGGCGGGGTACGGGGCCCAGCAGAAGTGGTTCGGCGCCGCGGTTGTGGGTGCCTCGGGCCACGCGGCCGTCGGCCGTACGCACCTCGCCGTTCACGAGACCTTCGGTCTCGTGGGCTCACGAATCGCGCAGCGATCTGTGACCGCCGTGGTCCGTCGTCTCGCTCCGCTCGACGACGCTTCAGTTCGTGGGCGGCTCGGCACGGAGACCTCGCCGCCGCGTCACCGAGACGCTCGGCTTCGCCTCGCGTCTCGCTTCAGTCGTCAGCCGGCGCCGCGCCGCTGCCGGAATCGTGCTGCTGCTTCGTCCACGAGAGCTTGCCGCCGGCCGCGAGGATATCGCGCTCGCGCTCGGAGGCGTCGAGGTGCGCCGTGGCCTCCCAGTCGTCGTTCACGCGGACCGTGAACTCGGTCTGGCCGTTGCGGACGCCCTCGCCCACGTCGTCGACGATCTCGATGTCGTCGCCCTGGTCGATCTGCTCGTACGTCTCCTCGTCGATGGTGAGCGGGACGAGGCCGAAGTTGAACAGGTTCGCCTTGTGGATGCGGGCGAAGCTCTGTGCGAGCACGCCCTCGATGCCGAGGAACATCGGGCACAGGGCCGCGTGCTCACGCGAGGAGCCCTGCCCGTAGTTCTCGCCGGCAACGAGGAAGCCGCCGTCGGCGTCCAGCGAGCGCTGTGCGAACGTGTCGTCGACGCGCGAGAGCGTGAACTCCGAGAGCTTCTCGATGTTCGAGCGGAACTTGAGGATGTCCGCCGTCGCCGGGATGATGTGGTCGGTCGTGATGTTGTCCTCCATCTTGAGGAGCGCCTCGCCACGGATGTCGGAGGCGAGCTCGTCCTTCAGGGGGACGTCGCCGATGTTCGGGCCCTTGATGAGCCCGTCGTCGACGGCCTCGTCGGGGCTGATGATGTCCGGGTCGGACTCGCCCATGCCGGGGCCGTACTTCGTACCCATCTCGAGGCCGGGCGCCTCGAGGTCGCCGAGATCGTCGGCCAGGTCGCGCGGGTCGACGATCTCGCCGGTGATGGCCGCGGCGGTCGCGACCTCGGGCGAGCAGAGGTACACCGAGTCGTCCTCGATGCCCGAGCGGCCCTCGAAGTTGCGGTTGAAGGTGCGCAGCGAGACGGAGTCGGAGGCGGGCACGTGGCCGATGCCGATACAGGCGCCACACGTCGCCTCGGAGAAGTTCACGCCGGCCGCCATCATCTCCGCGGTCCAGCCCTCGCGGGCCAGCATCTCGGAGGCCTGCTTGGAGCCGGGCGCGACGATCATCTCGGTCTTCTTGGCGACCTCGCGGCCCTCGATCATCTTCGCGCCGGGGAGGATGTCCTCGTAGGCGCCGTTCGTACAGGAGCCGATGATGACCTGCTCGACGTCCTCGCCCGCGACCTCGCGGACGGGCACGACGTTGTCGGGCATCGACGGCGTCGCGATGAGCGGCTCCAGCGAGGAGAGGTCGACCTCGATGGTCTCGGCGTACTCGGCGTCCTCGTCGGGCGAGAGCTCGACGTGTTCCTCCTCGCGGTCCTGGCGCGCGAGCCAGTCCTTCGTCTTCTCGTCGGTGCCGAAGATCGAAGAGGTCGCGCCCAGCTCGGTCCCGAGGTTCGTGATCGTCGTCCGCTCGGGGATCGTGAGGTCCTCGACGCCGGAGCCGGTGTACTCGAGCACCTTGCCGACGCCGCCCTTGACGGTCAGCTCGCCCAGCAGGTGAAGCGCGATGTCCTTCGCCGTCGCCCACTCGGGGAGCTCGCCCTCGAGCTGGACGTTGACGACCTCGGGCATCTCGACGTAGTAGGGGCCGCCGCCCATCGCGACCGCGATGTCGAGACCGCCCGCGCCGATCGCCAGCTGGCCGAGGCCGCCGGGGGTCGGCGTGTGCGAGTCCGAGCCCAGCAGCGTCTTGCCGGGCGCCGCGAAGTTCTCCTTGTGGACCTGGTGGCAGATGCCGTTCCCGGGCCGGGAGAAGTACGCGCCGAAGGTCCCCGCCGCGGAGCGGAGGAAGCGGTGGTCGTCGGTGTTCTTGAAGTCGAACTGGTACGTCTGGTGGTCGCAATACTGCGCGGCCAGCTCGGTCTGGACCTCGTCGAGGTCCAGCGCCTCGAACTGCAGCCACACCATCGTCCCCGTCGTGTCCTGTGTAAGGACCTGGTCGATCTCGATTCCGATCTCCTCGCCGGGCGTCAGCTCACCCTCGACGAGGTGCTCGTCAAGAATCTGCTCCGTAATCGTCTGTCCCATATCGTCCGCATATCCTCGCTCGGCGGATATAAATCCGGCGAGTTTCCACCCCGACGTTCGTGATAGACCGCCGCTCCGTCCGGTAATTTTTGCACAGTCGACGCGAGTATTGCCTCGTGTTCTGCTCGAATGATCCGTTGACGGGCCTGTTCGTGGACAACCGCATCCGCGTCTCACCGGTCGGTTGCCGACCGGCGGGCTTTTCGGTCGGCCTGTCTCTCCCTCGGGTATGTTCGAATCGGGAGCGACCGTCGCCGACCACGTCGACCCCGTCGACGACGACCAGATCCAGCCGAACGGCGTCGACTTGACCGTCGCCGCGCTGTACGAGCAGGCCGAACCGGGCCGGATCGCCCGCGACGGGAAGCACGTCGGAGACCGAACGGAGATCGATCCGGAGGACGGCCTGTATCGGCTCGATCCCGGCGCGTACGTCCTGCAGTACGGCGAGCGCCTGCAGATCCCGGACGATCACGTCGGCTTCGTCTACCCGCGGTCGACGCTGCTTCGCAACTCCTGCATGCTGAACACCGCGGTGTGGGACGCTGGCTACGAGGGGCGGGGAGAGGGACTGCTGCAGGTCGGCCACCGGATCGAGATCGAACTCGGGGCCCGCGTCGCGCAGTTCGTCCTCGCGGCCGCCGACCACGAGGGGCGCTACGACGGGACGTATCACGGCGAGGGGTAGGGGCGCGGCGCCGTCGACCGTTCACGCTCGCTGGCACTCGCAGGAATAGCGGGCTGGGAGGGATTCGAACCACGCCGTCGGCTGGATTTGCTCGCCGCCGTCTACTTCGAACCCTCCAGCGAACGCTCTCACTGCTCACTGGCGTTCGCAGGAATAGCGGGCTGGGAGGGATTCGAACCCCCGACCGTCCGGTTAAAAGCCGGACGCTCTCCCTAACTGAGCTACCAGCCCTCGCCGGACGTTACTGTCGTGCGCGCATAAGCGTTTACGAACGACGGCGACGAGAACCGGGCGCCGTCGGCGACCCGGAGGGGAGGTGACCCGCTCCGCTCCCTCAGTACTCCTCGAGGGCGTCGGCGATCACGTCGCCGGGTTCGCGGTTCTCCAGCGACGCGCGGTCGCGCAGCCGCCGATAGACGTCGAGGGGGATGTCGACGCTGAGTCGCCCGGGAGTGACGCCCTCGGCCCGGAGCGCCGCCTCCGGCGAGGCGCCGTCGTTGATCGCGCTGGCCGCGCGGCGGACCTCGCGGACGGTGAGCGATCCGTCGAGCACCGCCCACGCCAGATCGAAGCGCGCGTCGCCGGCGACGCGGGCGATGTGCTTCGCCGCCGTCGGCGCGATGTGGCCGCGGGCGACGTGGCGGCGGACCGATTCGGGGAGGTCGTGCACGCGCGCCCACTTGCGGATGAACGACACCTGGACGCCGTCGCCGGCGGCTTCGGCGGCGGCCTTGTACGATCCGTGCCCGCGCACGAGCGCGGCGCAGGCGGCGGCTCCGCGTAGCATGACGACGTTGTCGTCGCCGGCGACGGCCTCGGTGGCGAACCGTCGGACGGTGTCGGCCGCCTGCTCGAGGCTGTCGGGGTCGTCGGGATCGAAGCGCGCGGCCCGCTCGGCGCGCTCGCCGGTCACTGCCGGATCGCCGCGGACGACGGGCTCGCCCACCTCCGCCTCACGGTCGGCCGGCCGCCACTGCGATTCGGCCCGCTCGCGGACGCTGTCGGGCCGCTCGTCACTCATTGCGGACAGGTGCGTTCCGGCGGGGCAAAAGGCTCCCGGGGGTGGTGCATCTCGCCGTGATCTGTGACATGAGGACCGCCGTCGTCCAGCCGGTTCGGGGTCGACACCTTCCCGGATCCGGCCCGCTCGGCGCCCGCCCCCGGCTTGCCACCGCGGCGTCGTCGTCGTCGACATCGACGCTGCTTTGCCCCGGCCGACCCGAGCGCGGGTATGCTCCGTTACGTCACGACGAACCCCGGGAAGGTCCGCGAGGCCCGCGAGTACCTCGGGGACGCCGTCTCCCAACTCGACTTCGACTACCCCGAGATCCAGGCCGCCGATCTCGCGCCGATCGCAGCCCGTGGCGCCCGCGAGGCGTACCGCCATGCCGGCGAGCCAGTCCTCGTCGACGACGCCGGGCTGTTCGTCCGCGGGTTCGACGGCTTTCCCGGCCCCTACTCCGCGTACGCCGAGGACACGCTCGGCGTCGAGGCGGTTCGCCGCCTCGTTGACGCCGAACTCGACGACCGCCGCGCCGCGTTTCGCTGCGTACTCGCGTACTGCGACGGCGAGCCGTTCGACGCCAGCCCGGACCCGGTCGACGGCGACCAGCGCGTCGCCGCGGCCGCCACCGGCGCCGAGCGCGGGGACGAGGAGACCGAGCCGCTTCCGGTGAAGCTGTTCGAGGGAGTCGTCCGCGGCGAGATCGTCGAGGCACGCGGCGACGGCGGCTTCGGCTACGACCCGATATTCGAGTACGACGGGTCGACGCTCGCCGAGATGGACGCCGCAGAAAAGAACGCGATCTCTCATCGTGGCCGGGCGTTGGAGAAGTTCGGGGAGTGGTTCGTCGAACGATAGTGAGACGAACTACGGCGGGCGGTCGAGGGAGCCGGACACCGATCCGTGCCTGAGAGCGCCGACGCTAAGCCGTCGCCGCCGCAACGCGATCGCATGCCCCGCGCGGTCGCCATCAATGTCGCCGCCAACACGAACCTCCCGGGTCGCCGCGGGCCGGTGTATCCGGACGGCTCGTTCCGCTACGTCCCGATCCCCGAGCGCGAGCCGACCGGCGAACCGGTCCCCACCTACAGCGACCTCGATCTCACGGCGTACGTCCCCGACGACGCGGTCGACCTGCCCGTACACCTCGACCCGGAGTTCGCGGGCGCGCTCGGCCGAGAGGGGTACACATACGGCGATCCGCACGGCGTGAAGGCCGGTCCGTTATCCGAGCTCGAACCGGGTGACGCCCTGTTGTTCTACGCGACGTTGACCGTCCACGGCGAGGACGACGACCGCGCCGACTGGCTCCCGCCGGAGTGGGGCTGTTTTCTGATCGGCGAGTTCCGCGTCGCGGAGGTGCTCACGGGCGACGACTACCGCGAGGCCGACGCGGCCACGCGCGAGCGGTTCGCCTCGAACGCCCACGTTCGGCGGGAGTCGTTCGACGCGGCGGTACTCGTTCGCGGCGACTCGGAGGGGTCGCGGCTGTTCGACCGAGCGGTCCCGCTGTCGACGCCCGCCGGCGGCGCCGACGCGAACCGGCTGGTCACCGACCTCTCGAACGACTCCGGGAAGGGGCCGTGGTGGCGGCGCGTCCTCCGCTACGACGCCGACGGGACGGCCGACCTCCGGGCGCGCTTCGACGCCGACCCCAGCGAGTGGCTCGGCTGAACCGCCCGGACGACGGCGTATCCTGGTCGCTCCGTCCGACGGACGTCGGACGACGGCGCGGGCTTTATCGCCCGTGCTCGGCTTCGACGGGTATGGATCCGACACGTCGGGCCGTCCTCGCCGGCGTCGGCGCGGCGGCGACCGGCGGCCTCGCGGGCTGTACCGGTTCCGGTGCCGCCGGCGACTCGGCGGGGCCGACAGAGGACGGCACCGCCCGCCTCGCGTACGTCCGTCTCGTCAACCGCCACTCGACCGACCACGTCGTACACGTCCTCGTCCAACGCGGCGGCGAACCGGTGCACTGGTCGAGCCACGACCTCGACGCGAGCGGGAGCGCATCGGCGGGCGAGGACGCGACGACCGTCGAACGGACGTGGGCCGACGACCCCGGCGACTTCTCGGTGTTCGTCCGTCTCGACGACGCCGCCGAGTGGACGGAGTTCGACGTCGGCGACGGCTCCGTGGCCTGCTACGGCCTGGAGACGCGCATCGGCACCGACGGCGCCGTCGAGTCGCTGTTCGCGAAGAATCCGACCGGCTGCGACGGGTCGACGGCGACGGACGCCGTCTAGGAGCGTCGCCCGACCGACGAAGGTGAGTGCTCGGCCGGCTCCGGGGCCGGCCGCGTCACCGCGGCCGGATCGTTCGAGAGCGGTGAGAAACGGTGCGAGTGCGCCGTCCGGGAATTGAACCCGGGCTATTAGCTTGGGAAGCTAATGTCCTACCACTGGACCAACGGCGCTCACTTCCTGCGTGCGTTCGCTCGCGCCCCGTGGATCGCGATCCCTTCGGAATCGCTCACCAACGGCGCTCGTTCGCCGTCCCGTGGGCGACGTGGCGCTCACGTACACGCATTCGTACCGCATCGCAACACTTCAACTAATCGGTCGCCGGCGTCGCCGCGGAACTGGACGCGCGTCCACGATCCGCGGACACGAGGGAGCTATTTGTTCGATGCCGACCTATCCGGAGGCGATGAGTGAATCCGTCCTGCTGGACCAGGAATCGACCCCGTTGGACCTGCGCTTCTCCGACGCCGAACTCGACCGAGTGCACGGGCACGTCACCGACTTCATCGCCGAGCAGGTCGACGCCGCGGGCGCCGAGGGCGCGGTGCTCGGGCTCTCCGGCGGGATCGACTCGACGACGGTCGCGTACCTCGCGGTCGACGCCCTCGGCGCCGAGAACGTCCGCGGGCTCGTGATGCCGGGGTCGGTCAACACCGACGAGAACATGAGCGACGCCGAACGCGTCGCCGAGGAACTCTCCATCGAGTACGACGTGATCGAGATCGAACCCATCGCCGAGGCGTTCTACGACGCGCTCCCGGCGGCGGCCGACGAGCGGATGGCCGAGAGCAACGTCCGCGTACGTGTTCGGACCGTCCTCAACTACTTCGCCGCCAACGCCGACGGCCGCCTCGTGCTTGGGACGGGCAACCGCAGCGAGGCGCTCACGGGATACTTCACGAAGTACGGCGACGGCGCGGTCGACTGCAACCCGCTCGGGAACCTCTACAAACAGCAGGTCCGCCAGCTCGCCGCCCACGCCGGCGTCCCGCACGACCTCGTGATGAAGACGCCCTCGGCGGAGATGTGGGCCGGGCAGACCGACGAGGCGGAGTTGGGCCTCGACTACGATACGCTCGATGCGGTGCTCGCGCTCCACGTGGACGGACCGCTATCGACGGCGGCGACCGTCCGCGCGCTCGACGTGACCGAGAACCAGGTCGTCCGGGTCGAGGAGCTGTACGAGTCCTCGAAGCACAAGCGCGCGATGCCGCCAGCGCCCGCCGAGCTGACGCTGTAGCGCCGGTCTCGACCCCGACCCGGTCCCGACCCGGCCGACTATCGAACCGCGTTCTCGGGGCCACGTCCGATGTACTCGGCGGCGAACGCCCGCACGACGTCGGCGTCGTACTCGTCCATCCGGAGGAGGTGCTGCCACGCGGTGAGCGCGTACGGCGTCTCCGGATCGTCGTACGGGTACGGCATCGCGAGGAAGCCCTTCCACGTGCCGGTGTGGTCGTTCGCCCACGACTGGAGGCTCGACCGGGCCTCGTCGGTCAGCGCGTTCGGCGCGTAGTACGCGACGATCGCGCCGTGTTCGAGCGTGTGAACGACGTCGCCCATCGGCTGCGGCTCCTCGTAGAACCCCGCCTCCACGACGCCGCTGTAGTGCGGACCGGAGGTCGGCGGTCGTGTGCTGTAGTCGACCTCGGTGCCGCGCTGAACGTGCTCGTTGCCCTGGTTGGGGAACGACTCCACGTCCGCGAGCAGTTCCGGGTCGCCGTTCTCGGGAAGCGAGGTATCGCCGCCGCCCCCTCCGAGACAGCCGGCGAGCGCGACGAGGGCGCCGGCGCCGACGACGCCGAGCGTCCGGCGTCTGGAGAGCGGGGATCGGTCCGCGAAATCGTGTCCGTCGATCATACCCGAGACACACGGCCGTGAGGATTCAACTGTTGTGGTGCCGGGTCACTCGCCGAACTGCTCGCCGTGGAGTCGCGCGAACGCCTCGCGCTCGCCGGGCGCCGTCTCGGCGCCGCGGGCGCCCGCGCGGACGAGCCGCTTCACGGCCGAGAGCGCCTCGGAGTCGTTGCCGGCGACCTCCCGCGCGACGGTCGACGGGTCCGAGACGACCCGGGACACGAGCCCGACCTCCCGGGCCTCCTCGGCGTCGACGACCCGCGCGGAGCAGGCGATGTCGAGCGCGACGCCCTCGCCGACGACGCGCGGGAGTCGAGCGGTGCCGCCCCACGCGCCGAACAGCCCGAAGGAGACGCCCGTCTCGGCGAACGTCGCCTCGGGGGTCGCGATCCGGAGATCGCACGCGAGCGCCAGCTCCACGCCGCCGCCGCGAGCCGCCCCGCCGATGCCGGCGATCACGACCGCGTCGGCCGATTCGATCGCGTCGGCGACGCGTTGCCCGTGTCTCGCGAACGCGGCGGGGTCGTCGAGCGACTCGACCACGCCGAGGTCGGCGCCGGCACAGAAGGCGGAGCCGGCGCCCCGAAGCAACACCACCGGCTCCGTCGCGTCGACGACGGCTCGCTCCAGCGCGTCGAGATCCTCCGGCGTGAGGGCGTTTCGGGCCTCGGGGCGGTCGATCGTCACGGTCCGGTACTCCCCGTCGGCGGCCCGGTCGGCGCGGATCACGGGACGGAGTAGCCCCCCGTTTCCAAAGGTCTTTGCGTGTGCCCGGCCTATCGAACGTCGATGGATGACGCCGTGCGGACTCGGGCCGCCGCGGAGCGGGCGGTCGGCGACGTCGAGCCGCCGGCGCTCCGGAGCGCGCTGACCGACCGCTTCGACGACGCGGAGATGACGCCCGGAGCGCTCACGCTCGTATCGGCTCCCC
>Ga0207771_100116_pt1 | contig 57890 bp, 80 predicted proteins | sample A23M2SouthBayCA_2_FD_187731 | JGI IMG/M metagenome (GOLD analysis project Ga0207771, IMG submission 187731) | Aerobic enrichment media microbial communities from Eden Landing Ponds, California, USA - A23 M2 (2) (SPAdes) | ecosystem: Environmental > Aquatic > Marine > Unclassified | place... | reverse complement strand
GGGCCGTTTGACGACATCAGCACCCCCCCTCCGTGATGAACAGTAGCGCCTTGACGAAGTGTTCGTTCGACGAATCCGAAACGTACTGTATCGCCACCTCGTCGCCCGCTCGAACTGGCTGGTTGAGGTTCGGGTCAACCGGGTGGTCGTCTATCGGGACGTATTCGGCCAGGTTCGCGGGGTCCCGAGGTATCCACGGGCGCTTCATGTCGCCGTTACTGTCGACCATCCCGAACCGAAAGGCCACGAGATTCTGTGCCGAACTGTCACCCACAACGTCAATGCGGGTGATTACGCCGTCTTCCTGAATCGTCCGGGTTTCTATCTCCGGGTCAGACCGCGAAACGTTCGCACTCACCGTCTGCGAAACGTTCCAGGTGTACTCGCTCTCGCGGTCCTCTGGGAGTTCGACCACCCGCGTTTCCGCTTCGGACATCAGATGTCACCTGGTTCGATGTCCCGACGCTGTTCTGGGACCCAATCGTCGGGTCTCTCAGTCCCGAGCGACCACGTTTGGATGCCGCCGAACTGGTGATACCTGACGGGGAACGTCGTGTGTTCAGCCGCGCCAGTCGGCGCGGTTGCCTGTGACAGCATCGCGTCCTGCGTTTCCGCGTCCGTCACCGGGAAGAGTTTGTACGCCCTTCCGGTGATGGTCAACTCGGTCTCCGCCGCCGAGAGAGCGTCCGTCGCCTCGAATCCGAATTGGAGGAACTTGCCTTCCTTCTCGTTTCGGATACCCACGCGTTCAGTCCGAGCAGGCGGGTTGAACCTGTCGCCTATCATCCGCCCGTCAGTGAACCCACGGTTATCCCCGGGCGACACATCCTGCACGTCAGTTTCGTACTCGAAGGCGCGGTCGCCGGCTCGCTGTGGGTCAACCGAGTAGTACATCCGAAGGTCTGGCGAGTTCAGCCCCACGCCGAAGTGATAGACCTGAAAGTCGTCGCGAGAGATTCGGAAGATGTCGTCACCGCTCCCGACACCCGTGTCACCCAGATAGTCGAAACCGACTGTCTCGCCATCGTTGAGCGACCCAATCTGGTCGTAAGGGTCGTAGGTCAGGGTTGCCACCCGCGACACGCGGAAGAAGTACGCCCGCACCGACCCGAGTTCCGTCACGCCGCCTGTACTCGCTTCAATACTCGGGAACCCAAGTATTAGCCCGCCACGCTGGTCTAGCAATCGGTCACTCATCCGGCCGTCCACGTCGCCGTGTGAACTCATAACTCCCCATTTTACGGCCACAATAAAAATACTGTCGCCGCTACGGTATCACATCACGCCAACACCACGTCCCCAGAACCCGCCACAAACAGTTCCGACGAACACTCGTGACACGATATATCAATCTCATCGTCTCCCTCCCAGTCTTCGCAGACGCGTAATTCAGCCCCACACTCCGGGCAGTCGGAGTTGTACCACTCTGCGTGCATCTCTTCATATTCCTCCCGTTTCTGTTCATCCGGGTGATTAAGGAGTTCTGTCGCGTGGTCGTGGCCCAGAATTATCACAGTATGGGCCTCTTCGTGGATAATGTCATCGACAACACCGTGTTGGACTACCTCACCCCGATTCTTGATATACACAGGCTCGCCTACGTAGTCGTATTCTCTCCCACCAACCGACGTTCCAGATAAAGCACCGGGGGTGCCAACAGTCACCGACTGTTGTTCTCCATCAATCATAAATCGAGCGCCTTCTATCCCACACCGGATTTCGTCTGCACCACCCACCAACACGCGGTCTGGCATCTCTGGGACTTGTCGCTGAATATCGTCTTCCATCTCTTCTAAACACTCGGCTGAACAATACCAATTCGAGTTCCAAAACTCCTGATCGTCGTACTCCGCCTTGAACCACCGGATAACACCACCGTACTCTTCCGTCGGAACCTCTGTGTTCCACGGTTCCTCGCCACAATTCACACACTCGAACTCATCCAACGGTGGGAGTATCCGCATCACCGCTTCACACCACTCGGTCCACGTTCGGTGTTTGTCGTGACGGTAGTTTTCTCCCAACCGCTCCTTAACATCCCAATCTAGGCTGATTGTGGTTTTCTCAACCATACGCAAGCCTATGGGACGGGTTGACTTAAACGTAATAGCCGTAATTACTTTTTAAAATAATCCGACGTGTGAAGCGCGGCGGCGGCTACTCTTCGTCGTCGGTCGGGGTTTCGTAGCCCCCGTCCTCAACCGTCACCTCTTCGACGCCCGCGACGGACTCCACAGCACTCACAAGCGCCGATTCCGACTTTTTCGTCACGTCGTCGCCCGACGCACGCAACACCACATCGTCGTCGTCCCACGCGGTCGAGACCGCTCTGCCGTCAGGTCCGAACGGGCTGGATACCGACACATCCATCCCAGACAGGCCGTCGCGAACATCGCCGTTCGAAACCGACCCGTCTGTCTCCGCTCGCAGTTGGATGTGGGAGGCCATCGCGTTACTCCCCGCGCCCGTCCTCGAAGACGAGCGTGAAACTCAGTTCGCCACCAGTACCAGCACTCGACACGTCGACGGCGATTGTCGACGTGTCGTCCGAGTCGTACTGATTCTGGTCGGGCACGAACTGCTCCGGCGTCCCTGACGCAGCAACCGACTGCTCCGTCGAGAACGCGTCGTCGCCTCCGACTTCGATGTTCCAGTCGGCGTCGGCGTTCGTCGTCTGTTCGGCCGTCACGTTCACCAGTTCGAGCGTCGAACCGGGAAACGCTGCCGCCGCGAAACCTGCCGTCGTTGAACCGGTAGACGTGGCGTCGATGCCCGTCACGGTTTCAGTTGTTCGTCCCATCTTGAATCACCTCAGTCGAGGATACCGCCGTAGTCGGTTGCGGTTGCGTTCAGAACCTCGAAGCCGAGGGGCCACAGGCCGTTCCTGATGCCGGTTTCGTACACGTTCTGTGAGATGGTCACAGAGTCGCCCGGGTAGACCGGGAGCGGGCCACGCAGGCGGTTGATGACGGAAATGGCGTCGTCGGTCTCCGTCTGTAGTTTCGTCGAGATTCGGCGACGGGTGCCAATCGAGTCCGACACATCCTCCTGGATGTAATCGTACCCCGAAACGCCGTTGGCCGCGAAGTCAGCGTACCCGATGATGATGATCCCCTGCTGGTTGGACTCCATCGTGTCGTCGTCGACGATGGTCTCCTCGCCAACCGAAGTCGGGGAACGGAAGTAGGTTGCCGACGCGAACGTGTCTTCCTGAATGGGGCGGAGCATCGCCTGCGAACGACCCTCCGGCTCCCAGTCCAGCGTGGCGTCGAGAGCGTCGTCGATGCTCTCCGTGTTGTGGAGAACATTTCGGACGTACCCCGCGACGACCGGCTTCCAGTAGGACAGCAGTCGGAGAACCTGCCGGCCCTGTGCGTTCGTCCCCACGGCGTCCTCGAAGTACGCCGCAGCCGCCTCGTCGTAGTAGGCGTTGAATGTCTCGACTTCGTTTTCCTCTTCATTCCACCCCGCGTCATCCTCGAACCACCACGCGGGCTGGCCCGCAGCCGCCGTCTCTGCGAACTGCGCGCGGTCGGCTTCCATTGGTTGAACTGCGTTACCCTGCGCCGTTTCCACGCCGTCGACTGTCGCAACAGACGCCGACTGTGGACTGGAATTGTGTTCCATCGCTACACCCCACCATTCCAACCCCGCAGGGAAAAATGTAAGTCGAACAATGTACTACACCGTCTCACGAGGTCACACAAATGGGAGACTACCCCAACGACATCCACGTGAGAGTCAGCGACGAAGTTGCTGATGGAATCGAGGAATTGGAAACAGGGAGACCGGAGTTCGAGAACGACAGCCAAGTGGTCCGCTACCTGATTCGAGAATCGCTAAAACGCGAACACGATGACGCTATCCGGCAGGTTTGAACAGGCTTTCTCCGACATCAATAGTCAGCAGAATCGTCGTGGTCGCGATCAACGTGATGACGATATACTGCATGACAGTCGCCGTCACGTACCCACCAGCGAAGTAGTGGGGTTCTGCCTGAACATCCGAGTTATTTGGGTACAAGCGGGGGAACGGGTCTATGACTCTGATTCCCATGTAGAACCCGATGGCAAAGGCGTGCCATTCACCCCACGTCGAGAATGGGCCGTCGTACCACCACGACTCTTCGTCTTTCATTCGTCCCGTACTTCATCAACCGATTCCGATATATCTTCCGCCGTCTCCGTCGCTGCGGTGACAGATTCTTGTGCCTGCTCGCGGGATTCCTCAACCGTTTCCTCACCGAACGTCACCACTTTGAGGAGGTTGAAGAACGTCCACGCTAAGTAGGCGATAAGAGCGACGGCCGCGAAGAGAATCACCATCGCCAAGTCACTCGAAATGCCTCCGAGAGTGCTTGAGACCCCGCCAGAAACGCCCCCTTCGACGATTCCGGTCACGGTAGACGGGTTCGTGGTGAGGTAAAGGCCGGCGGCTACGAGAGAGAGGAACACGAAAATGGCGAACCCGAAGATGGGCAACAGAAAAATACCCCACCCAACAGCAACGACCACCGCTCGGATTGGGTTGGGGACTGACGAGTCCTCACCCGATGAAGTCCACCACGACATCGGCAGGGGTTATGCCGGGGTGAACTGGGTGCCGCCGTCGGTCGCCGGGGTGACGGTCGTCGGGCTAGAACCAGACGAGGAGCCACCCGACGGGGAGTTCGCGGTGATGCTCTGGACGCCGCTACTCGACGCTCGGAACTGTGCCTGTGCCTGAGTTCCGGTCCGGCCACGGATTCGGGTGAGGTCGGGGATGTCCGTGAAGACCGAAATGAGGTCGACGCCGCCACTGGTGAGCATCCCGACGGCCAGGAACGCGAGTCCCACCTGCGGAAGCCCGGTTAGTTCGGCGGCAGCGTACCCCGTGGCGAGAGCGAGACCGCCTTTCAGCCCCGCACTCCCGAGAGCGTCGGTGAGGGATTCGGGTTCGGGGTTGAGACCCAGTTCCGGGAGAACTCGGTCAGCAATCCGCTGCGCCGAGATGATTCCCCCGCCGGTCGATGCGGCGATTGTGATGATCGAAACAGGGTCGGCTCCTTCTAGCACACCATTCACGTCCGATGCCGTTCGCCTGACTTCTGCTGTTGGCATACCAAAGAGTGAGAAACCGATGGTAATAAAAGTTCGGGCAAGTGCGAACCACGGCACCTCTGAGGCCAGTTCACTCGAATAGGACCCGCTCAACCACGTTAGACACGAATGCCCCAACCATAGCCCCCATGACAACCCCCCCAAACCCATCCGAGTTCGGGGAGGGAACCGCCTCCAAGAGACTGTCCAACCCGTCGTTGCACCGTCGCGCCCGTTCTCTGACCCGCACCGTCTGTGTCGCGTCGGTGTCTGAAAGTGGAGCGTACACCTCGAGTTCCGCCTTCTCATACGCCACGCCGCTCAGGTCCCCCCGCGTCACCGGGGCAGCAGTCACCCGGCGGTCCAAGTGCGGCCAATGCGAGTCTGTCGTTATGAAGTTATCCGCGAACACCCGGCGTAAGCGGTCGTGGGTGTCAGTTACCGCCAGACGGGCATGGTCGAGAGCCCGGACAAAATCTGTCGTACTCTCTGCCTCAACCCCCGTGACGTTTTGAAACTCCCGCTTCATCGCTTCCCTGTCCTCAGATGCCACAAAATACTCTTCCGAACGGGTCCCGACAACCCCCATTACGTCACATTCTCCGAACACGACAGCCGCTATATCTGGAATCGAGTTCGTCGGTGTTCGCAACTGAGAGCGGGTGATGTGGGTGTGCCACACACCGCCGCCACCAACCGGACACCCTCTAAGTTTCACCTGCGTCGGGAACCTGTCTGTTGGGCCGCGAACGCCGCCGGAGGCAGGACACGCAACCCTCCCAGACTCGTATGGTTCCCCATGTTCGGCAGTGTAGATGGTCTCTTCCAGAACATCTCTCTTCACCGCTTCCCTCCCCATCATCCACTCGGCCAATTCCACAGCACCACCGTCGAGGGCCAACGACCCGGGCTTATGTTCGTTTCGCATACTACCGGCTACGAAACACAGAGTGAAAAAGGTACGCTCAGTCGCCGGGTTGTTCGGATGCGTCGATTTCGGAGTCAACAACCTCCGTGATGTCGTCTCCGGCGTGGGAATGCGCCTCATCCCACTTGTCGATCATCCCACTCGGAACATCGTCGAACGACCCGACGAACTCTTCGACTTCCTCCCGGGAATACATTTCCGGCGCAAGAGCGACACCCATCCACTTCATGTAACCCGCCATCGTGTCCTTCTGAACCCGTGGGAACTCGTCTTCCGAACGCGTCGAGTAGACCGCTTCCCGGTCAAACATCAGCAGAAGAGCCTCCACCGTGTATGGGTCACGAACCATCTTCTTGACTTCTGTCCCCGATTCGATAGGCTTCAACCGTGCGAGAGACAGGTTCACCAGGAGTTCCCCCATCGTGTCGTGGAAAACCTCACCGCGCTCCTGTGGCGGCAGGGATTCCAAGTCCTCGCGTATCTCGTCGCGACTCTTGTCACTGACCTTCGTGTCGTGACGGGACCTGATTTCCTCGAGGTGGGGGACGATGTGACTGTCGAAGAACTTGTAGACCTGTTTGTAAATGGTGTCCTCGTCCATGCGGTCGACCAACGAATCAACGTCGAACACACCCATCACTCATCACCCCCGCTGTGCATACTCATGTGCCCACGGAGAGCGTGTTCAGACTCGAACGACTCCCCACACTCGCCACACTCATGCTCCTCCTCTCCGTCACCCGAGGCGTCCTCCTCGACGGTTGGTTCCGTATCCTGTTCGGTTCGGTCAGGTTCCGGGTTGGACAGTTCGCCCACACGTTTCTCGGCTCCCGACTTCGACGCAGTGAACTCCTCTACCGTCTGTTCCCGCCGGTTCTCACGCCCACCTGACCCTCCCGAACCCCCCGAACCCCCATCCGTCGCGGTCTGGGTTCCCCCAAGAACGTCTCCTGCGGACAGTTCGCCGTCAGACACGGCTCCGATGACTTCTGCTATCGCTTCCTTACCACCGTCAACAAGACTCTCCCACTTCTCCCTGTTCTGCTGCATTTTTTGCATCTCTATCTCCTTCTCTATCTCCTTCGATTTGACATCCGGGTCACTCGACGACGAATTTTCCAGCAACCGAGCAGCCGATTCGGGGTCCAAGGCACCGCTCTGCGCGAGTGTCGTGAGTGCCGCCGCGTGGGGGTCCATGCGGTCCAGCGGCAACTCGCTAGCAGTGTCACTATCCGATTCCATCTGCGCCTGCAACCCCCGAAACTGCTGTTGGAGAGAGGCCAGTGCCTCACGAACTTCGGTGTCCCGGGGTTCATCGGTCCCCGTCAACGATTCCATTACCTCCTGAACCTCCGTCAACTGCTTGAACTGAGAAATCACATCGTCGTCACCGTTGCCCCCGTCGTCGTCTGACAGTTCGTCTTTGAGATTTCGAATCTCCTCCCGAAGAACCTCCACTTCGTCTGACCCGCCGCCGGAGTCGTCATCTTTCTCAAACAACTTTTCCATCAAGAGGTTCTGCTGCTGCATCATCATCTCGACCATCGGGTCCTGTCCAGACACACCCCCATTTGAATCCGATTGGGGGGTCCCCTGGGGCGAATCTGCCGATATTGTCACCACATCACCGCCATCTGCCTGCGTTGAACCCGTCTGGCGGTCTGGGGTAGCCGTTCGGCCACCAGCACCACGCGGAGTCTCTGGTTGATTGTCGAACGTGACCGTCCCACCAGTAGCCGCCTGTCCGATGTTGTTCCGTCTCGCCATCCGCTGGTTTGATGTCACCTCCAACCACCCCGCTCCCTGTTGCTGAACCTGCATCTTTATCTCGTGAGTCGGGACACCAAGACGGGCCTCGCAGTAGTCGAGCGCGGTTGCCCAGTAGTCCTCGCAGACCCAATCTATCGTCTGCCGATTGTCGACTCCCGAAGTGTAGTCTGACAAAATCGACCGCATGGTGGTTTCCGTTGGAATGGCCTTCTTCCGGCTGCACCGACGGGCGAGTAACGCCACCCCCTTTATATTGACTTCCTCGAGGTCGTCCTCGAAAAACCACTCGACGAACTCCCCCGGTCCCATCTGGGTGTAATCCACACCGTCACCGACCGAGCCCGTCCCAGGCAGGTTGAACTCAGCCACCGGAACGCCGTCGTCCTGGGGGGAAGCCCCCGACTCACCGGAAGCCGAACCACTCGGTTCTTTGAATCCCCACTCCTCTGCCCAACTGAACACCGTCGGTCGGGACGGTTCTACCTCGTCCGAGACCGCTGTCGGTGATTCCCCACCGGCCAACTTATCGTAAACCTCCCGCTGGTCATCTTCGTCGTACACGTTCGATTCGATGGGAACAAACGCCTCGTCCTCGGTTTCAGTTTCGCTCATACAAATCCATGCGAAGCACAGTCACTTAAAATGACCGGCGTTTCTGCGTTTCAGGGCTACCCGTAAGTTACGAAAGGTGATTACGGTGGGCTTGTTGAGAAAATACGGCCTGCCAACACGCGCGCGTAACCCCACTCAAACCCCACAAAACAGGACCTCTGTGAACAACCCCGCCATCCTTTCGCTGACGCAAGGGTCACTCGGCTTTACCTTGACCCCACCCCCCGCCCACACCACCCACCGATAGCCGACCGGCCCCAACCGCCACGAGAAGCCGTAAGCCACGACTCCAACAGACCGAGACCACCCGCCGCCAACACCGACCATTAATTTTATTATGCCACGGTTAGATTTACCATCCGCATGGTCTTCAAGAGAGACGATGGGTACTACCAATACTCCATCAAAATCGGTGACGGCTTGGCAGAAGGCATAGAGTGGGTCGAAGAGAACCTTGTCGGGACTCGTTCTGGGGCGGCCAAGATGGCCGTCAAGTGGGGGCTTGACGCCCACGAGAGCGGTGAGTTCAACATCGAGAACGTCGAACTCGGCGGGCTGCAAACCCAGAGCGGGGAGCAAATCACTCTTGCCACGAAGAGCGAAGAACACATCAACAGAATCGAAGAGTTCACCGAGGACTTCCACTCCCACCACGGGACCGAACACAACTCAATTGCGTTCCGTGCGCTGGTCGAAGCGGGATTGGATAACAACCCAATGAACGACTGACACCGGAGACAATGAGTACCAACACACTACACGGCGAAGCGGAGAATGGTGCGGAAGAGAAACTGAGCAACCCCTCCCGAGGGTGCGGGACCCTCGACCGAGGGTCGGCGTACATCCGTGGGGTTGGGGCAGACGGGACCGGTGGCATTCTCCCATCGTTCGTGAAACTCGACCCACCGCTCCCGTACAGGGAGATAGGGACAGACGGGTCGTTTACGCGTGGCTACGAACACATCGACGGTCTCACGATGCAGATAGCCATAGAAAATAGCGACGAACTGGCGTCGACATTCGAACCCCTCGGTCCCCCGGGCACCCCCTACGAAATCGCTTTCGAAAAGATGTGGGAGAGTGGGATGTACGGTTCGCAGATCGAGATACCGGACGACGAACACCAGCGGCACTGCGACCGTATCGCAGAACGGGGGACAAGCGGGGGGGCACACTGGGGCGAAATAGACGCCTGTGGGCAGCAGGACCTCCTGATGCGAGCGGGAGCCACCTACTACCCAGACCCAGACGGCTTCATCGAAGAGTGCAGGGAACACGGGCTGTCGAAGAAGATTCCCGTCGGCCCAGGGAACGTTCCCGATGTGGTTCCCGGGGTGACGCGGTGTTGGATTCTCCACCCGAACGCGCTCCCAGACACAGAGTTCGGGGCGGGAATCATCGGGTACGCCTACATCGGGAAACCGGTGTTCACAGAACCGGAAGAAGGAGACCTCCCAGAGTACGTCACCAACCTCGAATCACAGGGGCGGTTGGAGGTAAAAGACATCGAGGACCCGCCAGAGGTGGAGCAAGAAGACCCCAACCAAGCGGGATTCGAGGACTTCGAGTCGGACGAGTCGGGTTCAGACATCGAAATCCGCTCCGACGACGGGTCTCCGTGGGCGACCGTCACCGACGGCGATGATGGAATCCGGGTCAACGGTCGAGAGAACGCGGAGGCGGTGAAGCGTGTGTGGGAAAATGAAGGCGTGGATGCTGCCAGAGGGCGGCCAGAAACCCCCGGGGACAGTGCAGGTGGCAATGGGGGTGGTGACTGATGGTCAAAGCGTCCATCGAAAACGGTATCCTGCAAGACTTCATCGGCCAAGCAACTCCGCTGATGGACGAAGCGAGACTCCACTTCGAAGAGGGCGAACTGTGGATGAGCGGTGTCGACCCGGCCGACGTCGGCATGGTAGACACCTCCCTTTCAGCAGACGCCTTCGAATCCTACGGGTCCGATGGGACTGTCATCGGGGTGAACATCAACAGGTTGGAGGACGTTCTTGACATGGGCGGAAGGAAATCGACGACATCCCTCGCCACAGAGGACGGTCACACCCTCAAAATCACGGCAGATGGTGTCGAGTACACCCTAGCCTGTACCGACACGGCGTCTATCAGGTCAGAACCCGAGATGCCCGACCTCGAACTTCCCAACGAGTTCGAGGTGGAGTGGAACCACATCGAGCAGGGCATAACTGCCGGAAAGATGGTTAGCGACCACATCACCATCGAAGGGGACACCGAAGGAGCCGTTCTCATCCGGGCAGCGGGCGACACCGACGATGTAGTGAAGCGGTTGGTCGACGAACTCCAACAACTGAACATCGGTGAAGATGCGTCATCCATCTACTCCCTCGACTTCATGGAGTGCTTTAGCCGGGGGGTGCCGGATTCAGACACCCAGGTCGCGTTCTATCACGGGCAGAATTTCCCCCTTCGAATGGAGTTCGGTTACGCAGACGGACACGGGGACTGCGTGTTCATCGTTGCCCCCAGGATAGAGAGCTAGACCAACCCGTCGCCTGCCTTCAACTTGTTTCTGTAGTCAGACGCCGACTTTCGACTGCTGGCATTGGCAAGTTCCCTCGAGCGTTGCCTGACCGAAACCGGGCGTTCCCAGTCACCATCGGGGTATCGAACAGCCTTGCACCACGAGCAGATGTGGGACGCCGATTCGAACGTGTTGTCACCGACACCCCACTTCGACACCCGGAACACCCTCGTTGCTTCCTCAACCGAACACACGGTATCGCTACCACACCCGGGGCACGTCTTCGAAACCTTCGATTGGGACTGGCTGTTTCCTGACCCACCCAGTCCAGAAGCGAGTTCTCGCAACGGGCTCGACACGACTTTGTGGTATCGGTTCGGGAGGTCTGACCCTTCGACCGGATACACACTCTCTGGCAGGTCAACGTTGCCGTCGTCGGTGAAGTCCGATGGCAGTACCAGAAACACGGAGTACCCCTCATCGTTGTACGACTCGACAGCCGCCTCTATATCCGGGGTGTCGATGCCGTCTTCCACGACCGCAACCGCCCCCACGCCGACCGGTTCGAACGGCTCCTGCAACTCAACCCACGCGTCGGGTTCGCACCCGCCAATCCTCCCGTCGAGGCCGGAATCGGATACTGAAAACGTTTCCACCAACTCGTCACGGACCCTCTGCTTGTAGTCCGACGGAAGAGAGTGGTCTGACACACCCCTCACCCCCTGTGTTCCCGCAGTTCGTCTCTGACCGCCCCCCGAATCAACTCTGACCGGTTTGCGTACCCGCCAGACTCCACCGTTTCTTCGAGTTCGTCCAACAGTTCTGCCGGTGCGCGGAAAGTTATCTGCTCCATGCCACATGAAACACCTGCGGGACACATAAGTATTACGCACGTCTTACACCGGAGGAAACACAGTAGGTAGCCGTGACTGAGCGAAGGGGGGCGGGGGCAAGCAGATTTGGGTGGTTACAGGTTACTCTGGCGGGGGTCCACCGGCAGATTCCCCGTCGGTCCACTGACTCAGGCGTGCGTCGCCCCCATTACGCCGAACCGAACCGACATCATCAATGTCAGTTACTCGCATCGCCAACCTCCACGTATGGGTATCCTCATACGTGGGAGTTGACGCCCCCGTAGGTCCGGTGTCAGGCTGGAAGTCGTTGAGGTCGACGCTTCCGGCAGACCGTCCCGAATCGAGACTGTCGTCGGCTTCAAACACGTCTGCGCCGTGCTTTCCAACCCCGCTTTTCCGAACCACGAGACCTTCCGATTCGAGTTTCGACATGGTGTCGTGGACGTGTTGTTTGGAGCAACCAACCTCTTCCGCGAGTTCCGACGCCGTGGCTAATTCGTCGCGCTGGCCGCACAGCCGCTCGATCATCTGTCGTTGAAGGTCTGTCACGCCCCAAACGCAACCGGGAACTTCGATGTCAACGAGCGAGTCTGGGACGGCGTTGGTCCGAAGGAAGGCAACACCGAAGTCGTCGGGGTCGTCGGGGTTCCGGGCGACTCGCCCGGCAGCCTGAGCGGTGTTGTTCGCCCTGACGCTCTCGAGGATGGCGTTCGCCACGTCGGCGTTCTCGCCATCGAACCCTCGCCCGTAATCCCGAACCACGCCAGACTGGCACCTCCCGTTCTCGCAGTTGTCGTTCTCCGCCTCACCACCGCATACGTTGCAGGTGTGAGTCTCGGGGACGGCATCGTACCCGAACTCGGCAATCAGGTTGAGAACGTACCCGTCGCCGGGGTCGATACAGCCATCTACGACCACCGAGTCTTTGTCGTCGAAGTCGTTTCTGCTTTTGAGGTTGTTCTGCCAGAGTATATCCGGGTCTTCTATCCCGGCTTCGCCCATCGCCTCTTCCATTTCTTCCCTCACTGAGTGGGGTGCAACTGCGGCATCTGTCCCGAAATGTTCGTTGAGGTGGCTGAGTTCTGGAATGCGCTGTCTGTTGCCGTTCTTGAACCATTCGACGGCGTTTTTCCCAGAATACGGTCGTGTTTTGTCGTCGAGTTGGACAACCCAGAGATTGCGTTCGAGACGCCGCCACAGTATTCGCTCTTGCTTGGTCATAATATTTCGCGTCGTGATGTCTGGGTGGACGTTGAGTTGCCAGATGGGTTGGGCAGGCCACGCGTCGAGGCCGATCACCGACCGAGCGCCACTCACACTGGGGCAGTCGCGGGTGTGTTCTACCTCGAAGTCTTCATCCAGCACGACACTCACCCAGTGGGCGTTCCAGTGGAAGTCGCCGTTTGCGTGGTCGTCTGGCCGCTGTGGGTGGTGGGAGACGGTTTTCGAGTACCGACCGTTGGCGTCAGCCCCGTCCTTGATGGCCTTCCAGATGGAATCTGCGATTGCGGGGGCGAGTGAGTGAGCGTCTTCGGCACCGAAAAGCCACTCTTCTTGTGGGTCGTAGTTGAGGGCCGCTTCGACCTTTTTTATATCGTACCGCGTCGATTCGGTCACGTCGCCGTCGTCAGCCTTCTTTGCGGTGGAGACGAACTGCTCCCAGGTGTAGATGTGTGATGGGGTAGTTTTCAGGAACGACGAAACCATATCTTGGACACGCTTCGTGGAGAGGTCGACTTGGAACTGGGGTTGTTCGTCGAAGATGATGTTCGACTCCATCACGAGCCCCGGAACGTGGCTGAACCCATGTGTGGCAAAAATCACGTCGTGACTGGGGTCTCCTTTTTCCTCTTCCTCTGGCCGGCTCCCACCGTGTGACGAACACCGCCCCTCTGGACACACGGCGTCGTTCTTACAGCGTTCGTCGGTACTGTCTGCAATCGCTGTGCATTGGCCGTAGTCGGCCTTCTCTGTTCGCGGTATCCCCTCCCACTGAGAGATACCGTAACAGGTCTGGTCATCTCGGCAGCACGGGAGTTCGCCACACAACTCTTCTGCCTTCTTGTGGGCCTTCGAGAACGGTATCCCCCGGCGGTCGCACATAATATCGAACCACTCTTTGGCCGGGGTGTCACCGAGATGTTCGTCAGGAATCACCAGGCCGGTCTCCCCACCAGCAACGTCGCAGGCTTCCCCTCGACCGAGGAGTTTGCGGCATTCGATGTCGTGTTCTTGTGCCCGCTCGTAGTTTTCATCCCTGGCCGCTCTGGTGTCGGATAGGACGATAACGGGCTGGTTCCCGGTAACTTCTTGGTGTGCTTTCCACGGCGTGGTCGAGACGGTATGTGATTTCCCCGAACTCGTGGGCGAGTCGATGGCGACGGTCTCCTCCTCTTGCATGGACTCTCTGATTGCATCCTTGAGGCGGTCGCGCACCTCTTCTGTGTCGGGGTATTCGGCGTTGTTTCGTTTCACCACCCGCAAGAGTTCATCGTCGCTGAGTGCCTTCACGATGCCGGTGGGGATGGCGACGGCGTGGTCGCTTCCGTCTCCCCCCTCGAGGTCCATCTTCTCGCGGCCAGAACTGATGCCGTGTTCGGACTCGATGTGGTTGATGGCGGCGTTGTAGGCGTCTGCCGGGAGTTTCCACCCGTCTTCTATCTCGTCACTGGTGCAAAATTCATTTGATGTGGCTACGTAAGAAAGTGCGGCCCGTGGTATCGGGTCGTCCTCCGGCACGACACCGCTTCGCTTCGCGTATCTCCACACCTCGAACGTTTCCTCGTTTGAGAGCGGGCCGTTCGGGTTGTCTGGACGGCGTATCCCCGCATCGCAGAGCAGGTACGTTAGCCCGATGTATGCCGTTCCGTACTTGTGGTCGAACCCGTAAACACCGTCGCTGTCGCGAACGACGACAAAGTAGTCTTCGCTGTTTCCGTGGTGTCCGAGTGGGTTTGTCCCCCGGTGGCCGGGAGAAAGGCCCGTCAGGCTGTCAAACGATAGGTCGTAGATACCGCTCGTGTTGTCTCCCTCGGAGACACTGGGTGCTGTCGAAAGTGTTTCTGCTCGCTGCCGCTGTTGCTTCGACTCTTTCCACTCGCTGTATCCCGGGTGTTGTTCCGCTCCCGTGGCACCCGCCAGGACCGTCTCGACGGTGGCCCACCCGTCCTTCACGAAGTCGTCGGGGTCCACTTTCCGAAGGTCTCCGTCGCCCCCCGGAAGCCGGACGAACTTGGTGGGTATCCCCTCGCCAAGTAGGAACTCGGCGTTTGCGAACGCGGCTCGAAGCCCCTCACCCCACTGGTGAAGGGTGAGTACGTCTCGGATTCGACTGACCGTTTCCCCCTCAGCCAGTTCTCTGGCGTCGGTGACTGGGCGTTCTACGTCGTTGACGATGTAAACGGTCTCGATGTCGAACTCGTCGACGAGTTCGACCACCCGCTGTTCGTGCTTGCCTTTGAACCGGACTGTCGTGACCGGCGAGATACAGGCATACCCCTGCTCGTGGAGCGTGATGGCGTCTGCTATCCCGCCAGCCACGAGGAGGCGGTCGGTGTCCTCGGTCACGCTACCGAGTCCGTAAATGGGTTCGTCGACAGCCGAATACCCCTTTGACTTGACCGCCTTGGTGTACTTTTGCTCGCCGTGGTGGTCCTCGGGGTGCCCCCCATCGTCGGCGTTGATCGACCGGCTGATTGCGTAGACCGGTTCGCCATCGGTGTGGAAGTACGGAAAGACGTACCGGCCCTTGAAGTGGGGGTGGGGGTCGTCTTGCCACTCTTTATCGGGTTCGTAAAACAGTCCCGTGCCGAGAATATCGTCGTCGTCGTAGCCGAGTTCGCGGAGGTGGTGTAAAAGAGCGGTGTCGTCTGCCGGGGCGTAGCCGAGGCGTTTGTCCTCGATGGTTGCTCCTTCCCACTGTCGCTCGCACTCGAAGTAGTCGCGGGCTGTCTGGTACTGGATGGTGTCGGGAAGAGGGTCGTCGAGATGTTCTTGGAAAAACGAGATGGCGTCCTCGAACGCTTCGAGCGCCGCGTCGGGGTCGGCATCGACCCCTCCGTCTGTCATGGGGACTCTCTCGCCGCTTCTGTGGCAGGAGTGGCATTGGACCCCGCTTCCGAGTTGATGGGAGCGGGTGGGCTTTCCACAGGTCCGACAGTGGCCGAACGGCCGCCCGAACCGCTTTCGGAACCGCTCTGTGAGTGAGCCTATCCGCTCGAAAATGCCTCCACCCATCACCCAGCCACCTCGGTTGGGAGGAGCCACGATTCGGTCATCTGCGGGCCGTGTTCTATTTTCGCCCTCCTGAAGTGTGTCTTGCACAGAAAGAGGCTGTTGTCGTCCACCTTGACGACGCCTTCGGGAGACCTGTCGCAGTCTGCACTTTCGCACTCTTCGTCTCGTCGAATCGTGTTCTTTTTGTTAGATGACATAGTGTTACCACTACTCTTATATACCCCCTCCTCTAAAACGGGATTGTCAGACGTTCCCGTTTTTGAGGTGAGGTATTTCGTGCGAGTAGTTGGTTCCATCCCCCCGTAGAAATATGTTTGGGTCGCGATAGAATAATAAGACTAACCCACGACTCCACGACGAATAACCCGGTCGTAGTCCGAGTCGCGGATGTACTCTTCGGGCGTTTCATCCCGTATGACGCCGCTTGAGTAGATACGCTCGTCATCGAAGGCGATAACGTGTTCGGCTCTGAACCGGTCGAAGCAGAACCCAAGACCGACACCAGACCTGTTGTTCGAAACGCACCACGACGCGGCGACCAGGGCGTAGTCCTCGCAATCGCCTGCCTTTGATGAGAATGTTGTTCTTGGTTTTGTCGCGATGTCTTTCATTCCGTTCCAGTCGTCTTTCTCCCAGTCGAACTCGAACGACCAGTCGATGATGTTGATGTCGCCCCAGAACTCCGGGTCGTTATCGACGTAGTAGTTGGGGAAGGCGAATACGAGGAACGTGAGCCGGTGGAGTTTCATTGGGATGAAAACACCTCGCGAACCTCGAGGAACCTGTCGAACCACCGGTTGTAACCCTCTTCGGTCACGAACGCGACGGTCGGGGTGAGATGAGGGTTTTTGTCCGTCCGTGGGTACAGAGAGACGACAGCCGCCCGCCTTGGCGTCGGAAGGTCAGGGTCCCGCTCTATCGCCCGCCAATACGCCGCAGCCTGCATTTTGTAGGAATCGTGGATGGTGGGCGACACCTTTAGGTCGACGAGCGTGTTGTCGCCGGTTAGTAGGTCGAACCTTCCCGCGTATCTGTGTTCGATGTTCCTGACAGGCTGTTCGATTCGTGGAGACTTGCCCGGGTCGAGAGCGGGGTGCTGGTCGACAGCATCATCCCACAGCATTTCGGCCACTCCGATGTCGGTCTCGATACCGTCATAGACGGAATCCATATCGAGATCGGGTGGTTCGAGCCGCCCGATGGAGAGGTCTTTCAGGATGCGGTGGTGGACGATTGATCCGAGAGTGCCCTGTTCGTCTCGATAGGCTTCTGGCCGGGGGTGGGTTCGTTTGAACTGCTTGATTGCCTCCTTTTTCTCCGGGTCAGCGTTGAGAATCGTCGTCACGCTTGGGAGCGAAGCCCCGTCTTCCCAGTAATAGTGTCTGACCCCCGTCTCGGGGTCTGTATCGACCGCTTCTAATTTGGGCACCGAGAATCACCCACTGTTAGAAACGCACTCGTCGCAGTATTTCACCCGCCCGCCAGTCTGCCCGATTCTCCCTTGTCGGTACTCATTAACCGCAATGTCCCCCTCTGCCACCGTGTTTCCGCAGTTGTCGCAGGTGGCTGTACTCATCCCCTCGCGATATTTGCAGGCATCGCACGAGGGACCGTTCATGGGCTTTCCGCACATCGGGCAGTCGACACCGAGGGACTTAGACATCGTACCCCGCCTCCTGGAAGACCTCGCGGGTCGCTTCTTTCAACGTCATGTCCCGACCCTCTTTTTTGTCCACCAATACCTGATACGCCGGTTCCGGCAGTTTTACGCTCGCCATAACTACCAGTCTGTTCAAACCGCCGGTAGTTAATAGTTACGCCGTGCCACGCGCGGTTATCTTCCGTAACTTATTTGGGGTGGGGTTGAGAATAGGAGGGTGCCATGTCCGATACGCAAGGCAAAAGGCAGAAGGTTGAACAGGAAATTCAGGACGAACTACGCGAAGAAGCGGTTGAGGCGGGCGTCGACGTGGACACGGTGGTTGCAGGGACGTTGGAGTCTCGACCGAATTACGGCCCGGAGTCAGTCGCCCGGCTCGTGCAGGCCGAACTCCGGGGGGCGGTTCAGGCGTCGACGGGAACTGGCGTGTCCGGTCTCGTTGCAGGGTCCCGTGACCGTGTGGGCAAGAACTGGCCGCGACGAATATCACTCGTGCGGTCGTCGGGTGACCATCTCGAACTCTCGTCGTTCTCGGGCGAGGTTTCTACGCCGGAGGGCGGCGAAGTTCGTATCCCGCACGGGTGCGCGGCTCAACTCCGGGCAGAAAAGGACGAACAGCACGGAACGTGGGAACTGAACGGCGTCGAGGCCGTTGACGAAATCGGGGGGGCTGAGTTCGCCAATCGGCTATTCAGTGTGGCGGAACATCCAGACTCGGTGGGCCGTGGGGACCAGTACGAGGTCGTTGCGGTGGCGGGAGAAGTCGTCAAAACGGACACCGTGACGCTGTTCGAGGACGGAGACCCGGCGGGGGAGGGGCCAGTTCTCATGCCCGACGAACGCGGCGACCCCGTTCCCCATATCGAGGTGTGGGTGTCCCTGCCCGACAGCAACACGGTGATTCAGGGGCGGTTCGAGCGGCAAAAGTACGGTCGCCCCTACTTCGATGTCGAGGACTTCGAACAGGCGGTAAACGATGCCTACGAAGAGCGGGATGGACCATCGTCCCAGGCTGATTTCGTTCGCGACATTCTACAGGGAAGGGAAGTCGTCGTCGTCGGGTCGGTGTCCAACGTGGGCCAGAGCAAAAGCAACGGCGGAACCACGACGTGGGTGACGGTGAACGCGACCGCGCTGGTGGAGTCGATGTCGTCTGTCGAAGACGGGGCCGAAGTGTCGACCGGCGATTCGCAGCCTGATGACGCCACCACTGGCAACGATGGCGGTTCGGAAGTCGAGGAAATCGCGGACAACATCGCTGACTACTGCGACCTGACGAACGAGGATTCATCATCTTTGACGGTTGATGATGTTCGCTCGACGCTCGATGTCGAAGACGCCCCGGATTCTGTCGTTTCACAGGCACTCGACATGGCGTCTGATGACGGTGACGCGTCAGAACAATCCGAGCCGGAGGACTCGGAAGAACCGGACGAACCGTCCGGTGAGGTGGAGACGGTAGAAGATGCGTGGCGGGAACTCGAACGAGCAGACGGGACCTACAGTTGCCCGGCCAACGGATGCCTGCACAACGGGTCCAAGGCCACAGTTCTCGGCCACGCGCAAAAGAAGCACGCCGACGACCACCCGAAGGAATGGATTGTGACGGCGACCAAAGAGAACGTCGCCGGGGGTGACTGACGATGGACGGAGAGCGGGTTGTCGAGAACGGATGGTCGTTCCCGGCGGACCTCGAGACCCCCCCGCCGGAACAATGGTTCGAGATAGACTTCGGCGGCGGGCCATCGGTGAATGACATGACTCGCGACGGCCATCTGCAACTGCTGCGCCAGCGAGACCTCGACTCGATGGAGACAGACATCGTTGCGACCGGTGAGGACTCGGATGGAGTCCTGTGGGCAGCCGCCAAGGCGACTGTCGTTGTGGACGGTGAAACGTGGTCGGCAATCGGGAGTGCTGATGTGACGAGCAATCAGGTCAGAGACCCCGAATACCTGTGGTCCGTCGCTGCGTCTCGGGCCATCAAGCGCGCGGCCAAGCACTCCCTCGGAATCTGGTCTGCCGGAGAGGACACCGCCCCGGCGGCAGACCCGGAGGTAAAGGGGTCGTCGTCTCCCACCCCGCCACCGGATTCCCCGGTCGACAAACCCCCAAGCGAGTGGGATGACCCCTCGGAAGGGCAGGATGAATCGGGTGACGAGTCGAGTGAAAACCCGTCATCTGACGGGTCTGTGGGGTGGTGATGTTGCCATCCGATGATACTTCGATTGGCTGGACAGACCTGACGTGGAACCCGATACACGGCTGTTTCAAGGTTGACCCTGCGTGTGCAAACTGCTACGCGGCGAAGCAGTCGCAGATGTGGGGACATACCGAAAACCCGTGGACGGTTGACAACGTTCAGGACAATCTGCGGGTTCAGTCTCACCACCTGTCGTTCCCAGTGTCGAAGGGTCCGAGCCGGATATTCGTCAACAGCATGAGCGACCTCTTTCTCCCGAAGGAGGTTGATGGCGAACCGCTACTCACCGACGACTACCTTCACGAAATCTTCGATGTGATGGATGAAGCGGACCAGCACGTCTACCAGGTTCTCACAAAACACGGGACGGAACACGACGAAAGACTCCGGTCGTGGGACCGTTGGCCGGAGAACCTGTGGATGGGTGTGTCGGTTGGGACCGAGGGGTCGATGTACCGAATCGACCATCTCAAGGACACAGACGCTTCAATCAAGTGGGTGTCGTTCGAACCGCTGGTTGAATCAACGGGGGTGACACCGGACGACCTTCGTGGGATTGACTGGGTGGTAATCGGCGGCGAGTCGGGCTCTGCATCCACCCGCCGGGGCATGGACCACGCTTGGGCTCGTGAGGTTCGTGACGCTGCCAGAGAGGTCGGTATCCCGGTGTTTTTCAAGCAGTCGAGTGGCCGCCACAGTGAGGAAGGGCGGGAACTGGCCGAGCGCGGGTCGTCTCTCTCGGAAGCGAGGGAGAAGGGGTACGAAACGACGACGATTCGTGAGTTCCCGTCTCTCCCCGACCAGATACTCGAAGCCAAGCCAGAACTCGAACACTCCGTGGTGAGTTCCTGATGGTTCAACAAGACACCTTACCCCTCTCAGAAGATGGGCCGGAACTATCCGTCCACGAGGTATTGACTGGGAGGGGATTCATCACGGGGAAGAGTGGGAGCGGGAAGTCGAACACGGCGTCTGTCGTCGTCGAGGAACTTCTGGACAGAGACCACCCGGTGATGATAGTGGACACCGATGGGGAGTATTGGGGCCTCAAGGAGCAGTATGAACTTCTACACGTCGGAGCGGGAGACGACTGCGACTTTCGTGTTGGACCGGAACACGGCGAGAAACTTGCCGAGTTAGCACTTGAGCAGGGTGCCCCAATCATCCTCGATGTGTCGGGTTATCTGGAGTCGGGGAAGGCGGATGAGGTGGTGAAGAGCGTTTCACACGCCCTGTTTCACAAGGAGAAGGAAGCGAGAACACCGTTCTTGCTGTTGGTTGAAGAGGTACACGAGTACATCCCACAGCAGGGGGCGGAGACTGACGCGGGGAAGGCACTGGTTCAGATTGCGAAACGGGGACGCAAGCACGGATTGGGAATCGTGGGGATTAGCCAGCGTCCGGCGTCTGTCGACAAGGACTACATTTCCCAGTGCGACTGGGTGTGTTGGCACCGGCTTACGTGGGACAACGACACCGATGTAGTTAGGCGGGTCGTGGATTCCGAGACGGCCAGTGCCGTCGACGACCTCGGTGACGGTGAAGCGTTCCTCCAAGCAGACTGGCGGGATTCTTTCGTCGAGCGGGTTCAAGTTCGACGGAAACGGACGTTCGATGCCGGTGAGCGCCCCGGGTTGGATGATTCTGACCGCCCGGAATTGAAGTCGGTTGGTTCGGACATCGGGGATGTGTTGGCTGAGGTTACGGAAGCCGAGAACGAACGACAGGACCGGATAGCGGAACTCGAATCACAGAACGAATCTCTGAGAGAAGAGATAGAGCGGTTGGAAGCGGAGTTGGAGCAGGCGGGGGTGACGGAGGACCTGGCGTCTGAGATGGTGGACGCTCTGTCGAAGTCGTCGGGCGGTGACACGCAGGACGCAATCGAAGAGCGGGTGGAGGAGATTCGTGATGAGAAAAACCAGCGCATTGCGGAACTCGAATCAGAGAACTCCGAACTTCGCGAGGAACTATCTGGCCTGCGTTCCGAAGCCACAGACCTCCGCGACCGAGTTGACGAACTCGAACAGTACGAGTCTGCTGTCGAGAACATTGATGAGTTGAGGGAGGCCGTCGAGCGGTCTGCTGAGGTTCTGGGCGTCGACATTGGCGACGACGACCGACTCCGCGAGCGGTTGGAGTCGAAATCTGAGCGGGTTGCAGAACTCGAACGGGAGGTGTCCCGCCTCGAATCCGAGGGTGGGGGTGTGGTAGTCCCAGACGACTATGAAGAGTTCGTTCAGGACGACGACGTTCAAGCGGGAATCCAGAGTGCCATCGAGAACTCTAGTGCGTCCAAGCGGTACGTGAAGGGTGTCGTGGCGGTAATCCTCGAGTGCGGTGGCCCGGTTGATTACGAGACCGTGGCTGATTACCTCGGCGTGTCTGGCACCTCGAACATATCGAAAGCGGCGTCGTCGCTCGAACGCCACCGTGTTGTCAAGAAGGTTGACACCAGCCCGGTGGAGGTTGACTTCGACCGCGATTCGATAGAGGACCTGAAACAGTTGAATCGGAGACGCGAACGAGCAGACGAAATCATGGAAGAGGTGGTTTGATGGGGACCGTCACTCTGTCAAAGTGGGACAAAGCGCCGGTCATGTTCGTGGAATCCCCCCCGGAGAACGCCATTTCGGCGTTGGAGGATGAACTGTCCTACGAGGTTCCCGACGCAGAACACACACAGGCATACCAGGCCGGTCGGTGGGACGGGAAGCAACGCGTAATCAGGCAGACCGGGGAGGACTATTTCTTCCCAGTGGGGTGCTTGGAGCGGGCTGTGCGCGTTATCCGTGGCCTCGGGTACGATGTTGATGTTCGGGGCGTCGAGAGGCCGGGTCGCGGAGACCGTGACTATGAGTGGAATACCGACATGGAACTCCGCGATTACCAGCAAGAGGCACTGAACGATGCGCTCGAGAAGGGGACGGGAATCATCTGCCTCCCAACCGGGAGCGGGAAGACGCTCATCGGAATCCGGTTGATTTACGAACTCCAACACCCGGCAATCATCACCGCCCACCAACAGGAGATAGCGGACCAGTGGGCCGACCGTTTGGAGCGCATACTGAACGTCGATGTGGGGCGGTGTTACGGCGGCGACCGCGAATCGGGCGATGTGCAGGTCTGTCTGTACCAGTCTCTCCACGATTCAGACTCGGGTGTCCGTGACGATGTTCGCCTCGACCACCCTGTCCTTATCAGCGACGAGTGCCACCGTGAAGGAGCCGATGTGTTCTCCCAAGTGACCGGCGCAATCAACTCCCCGTATCGGTTTGGGCTGTCGGCAACCCCGGAGCGCGACGACAATGCGACCCTGCGTATCATCGGCGGGGTAGGTGAACTGATAGCCAACATTTCCCCAGAGTCGATGATTTCGGACGGTTATCTGGCCGAACCGGAGTGGCACATTCTCGACCCCCCACCGTCGCGGTCGACCTACCGGAAGTGGAACGACGAGTACAAAGGAGAAGTGGTGAAGAACGCGAAGCGGAACGACATGATAGCACAGAAGGCGGCTGAACTCCCGTCGCCCACATACATCCACGTCGAGCGAATCGCCCACGGCGAGCGGTTGGAGTCGATGGTCCCCGAGTCGGAGTTCGTTTCAGCGGACCACTCTGACCGCACGGAACTCATGGAATCGTTCAAAGACGGCGACCTTCCGGTCCTCATCTCGACGCTTGCGGGGGAGGGGTTCGACGCCCCGGCCATCCGCACTCTGATAATGGCCGGTGGGTTGAAGACCGAGGTGGGGACCATTCAGAAGATAGGCCGGGCTCTTCGCCCGGAGACCGACAATGCCCACATCGTTGACTTTCGAGACCGAGGGCGGTGGGTAGGCGACCACAGCGAGCAGCGGATCAGGACGTACCGCGACTACTACGGAGAATACGGGCCATGAAAGAGAGACCAGACGTACTCGAATCAGAGACGCAACGTGTTGAAACAGCCAGAAACCGCCTCTACATCACCATCACGCACGATTCGCACGGCGAACCGTTCGAGGTGTTCGTCAACTGCGGGCAGTCGGGCGGCCACACGCACTCGTGGTGTGAGGCGGTCGGGAAACTGGCGAGCATTGCACTCCGGTCGGGGGCAGACCCGAGAGAGGTGTCAGAGTATCTTATGGGGATACGGGGGCCACTCGGCGTGGCAACCGACAACGGCGACACCATCCACTCCATCCCCGACGCGGTGGGCGTGGCTCTGGAACGCGACGTTGAAGGGTCCGTCGGTGAGTCTGTTCGGGGTGAGGGGAAGTGAGTCAGTCTGATTCCGAGTGGGACCCGACCTTTCGAACCCCGGGCGGTGACGAGATACCGTCGGAGGAGTGGGACGGGATGTCGCACTACGAACCACACAGGGACCCAGAGGTTCTTCGGGAGATGGCAGGTTCGATGAGCGCAGATGAGATGGCGGAAGAATTGGGTGTGGGGGTGACGACTGTGCGCGAGAAACTGAGGAACCACGGGATAACCCCCGGAGTGTCCCGGTTGAGTGACCCGAACCCGTCTACGCTGGGCGAGTCGAGCAAGAGCGCGGGTAGGTGGGATGTCGCCTTGGGGGACGGTCCGTACCCCTGCCCTGAATGCGCCCGTGTCTACGAAACACGGGAAGAGGAATCGTCATGCATCCGTTCGCACGCCAAACGGAGAGCAGAGTCCATCCCCGACGACGTGTGGTAGGATGTACCCGACCACCCCAGATTCCCCTGTGTTCTATATGACTTCGAATCGGAGAGAGTCATTGGAGAACACGATCAGCGAGTCTGGCGCGGCAACGATGCAGAACGCAATGGACTATTGGGGTTCTGGGTGTTTCCGTGACTATAACCCGTATCCGTCTTCGAGACGGGTTGTTGACAGCGGTGGGTACTCTGCGATGAACAAGTACGGTGGGGACTTTCCGTGGTCTGTTGAGGAATACGACGAATATCTAACATCAGTGTACCGTGAATGTGGTTTTGACTGGGCGGCTGTGATGGACCTTGCCTGCGAGGAAGATTTCGACGATATACTGTCTGTTGAGGAACGGCAAGAACGGACGCTTGAGAACACCATTCGTCACTTCAACCTTGACCCGGAATACCCAGTCATTCCGGTACTCCAGGGGCGCGAAGTGAACCAGTGGGTGGAGTTCCACGACAGACTCCAAGACCACGGTATAGACACATCGTATGTTGGGGTTGGGACGCTGTGTCGATTGCAGTCTCCGAAGCAGATAGCGGAAGTTGAACGGGCACTTCGAACCCGGACTGATGTGGATGCGATTCACGGGTTCGGGGTGAAAATCAGTTCGTTCAAACACGGAGCCGCGTTCGACACGGCTGATTCTCAGGCGTGGTCGTGGAAAAACCAGTTCGGGCTCAAATATGTTGCCGTTGGGGACTCCCCTGTCCGTCTCGAAACGGAGGAGTACGGGGGGGCAGACGATGCCGCCGACGCCGGAGCGCAGTCGTTCGACGCATACCGCCGCCGAGCAGAGTGGTTACAGGAACAGGCGAACTCGGGGGCGACCGAACAATTATCCCTTCGGGATTCATTCGATTTGTATGAGCAGACGTGAGTTCGGTCTAGGAACCGGTGATTTCGTGACTGTTGGCGGGGAACCCGCGGAACTGATAGACACGCCGACCGACGGCCCACTGTTTGATTTGCCGAACGAGGACCCGCCATTCGATCAAGTGCAGTTGGAGTGGTCTGAGGTTGACATGAGCGCGGCTGCGGGGGATGAAGTGCTGGCCGCGCTTTCCGGCCCATGTAGTCGGGCTCGGGAAGCGGTTGATGAGTTGTGTACTTCCTCCACTGGTTCCGACAGCATCCCAGACCAGTTGAGCGGGCTCGACCGAAGTCGTGTCCCCATACTTGACATCTACGAAGTTGTGGCTGTTCATGGTGAGGGTCGGGGCGTCTGTGAGCACATCGCGGAACAAGTTACGCTGGTTTTCGAGTGGATGGACGATTCATACCCCAATACCGAAACACACCACCGGAGTCGGTTGGCTGAGAGGTTGGATGAGTGGCACGACAATCTCATGGAAACCGCCAAGCGCAATGGGTGTGCCTCGCCGTCGGGAGTGATGGATGTTAGTATGGAGTTCGACCGGGTGTTGAGTGCGTGGAGTGCTGGCAGTGACTCCCAAAATCACCCACAGGCCATGCGTGCTTATGTATCAACATTCCGTGACGAATTCCCCGGGGACCCGGTTGATTTGATTTCGACTCCGTAGCGTCAGTTCACCCGCAGAACCTTCCCGCACCCACCACACTGAATCGTGTCTTCGCCGGGCGGGATTTCCTCGAACTGTGCCCCACACCCTGGGCACGTCGCGAACTCCTCCGCTGGTTCGAGAGAGGCGTTCTGTGCCCGCTTCCTGGCTTCCTCCTTCCGCTTTTGCCTTCGGTCGATGAGGCTGGAAGCCGCCCCCTTCGCCATCTCCAACCCTGTCTCAATCGCCTGCTTCTGTTCGTCGGGTGACGACCCGTCTCCCGTGAGTTTCAGAACTGCGTCTGCTCCCTGCGCCCCCATTTCCCTGACGAGTTCGTTGTCCGCCCCGTCGGTCGGGGCGGGTTGTTGGGGGGTGGGTTCGTCGACGACTTGGACATCCGCCTGCCCGCCGCCGGAGCCACTACTACAGTGGGCTTCGTGACTGGCCTTCGCTCCCTCGTTCCCGAACGATTTGCCGCAGTTGTTGCACGTTGGCATACTGCCCCTTTATACCGGGACGGGTAAAAGGGTTAAGCCTCTGGGGGCTGTAGGTGGGACAAATGAACACGAAAATCCTGGCGGCCCTCGCCCCCACCGTCGCGGAAGCCGGGTCGACAGTGGTAAAACACCGACTCGAGGAACGCGAACTTGAACGACGACGGGAACACGAACTCGAACTCGTTGAAGCCCGCTCTGAATCTGAGGCCGGTAGCGGGCGGCGTGAGGCGACCCGGGAAGCACATCGTCCCCGGGCGGGGGAAGATACCACCGAAGGGGGGAAACGGACTGGCGATGCTGTGAGCGCCGCTGTGGAGTCGCTGAGTAGCGACGAGGATTGTGGGGTGTGCCGGAAGTTGTTATCTGGGATCGAGAGAATCGACGACGATGAACGGCGGGGGTACGCCCTGGTCGAGTACGGACGGTTCAAGCAGTCGGTTGGAGATGGCGCGAGTGCGGACGAAATACGAGACGAACTCCGCGAGATGGACGTTCTGGACGATGTGTTGGCGGATGTGTTTTCATCCCCCAGTAGTTTAAAGTCAGACGGCGATAAACAAAATCCATGAGTCAGACACCACCGGAGACGGACGAGGAACGGTGCATCGTCGCAACGAACGCCGCGTTTTCAGCCGCTCTCGACGAGTGTTCAACCGAAGCGTTGTTGTCGAACCTCGGTCGGATGGTTGGGCTCGGAACTGACCCGGACCCCGATGCTGTTCCGACCGAACTCTCCCGAGAGGACTGTATGGACATGGAAGTGGCGCGGGAGTGGGTTGCGGTCAGGTCACACGAACTCATCCGTGACGAAGAGGTGGGTGTTTCGGACGCGATTGCTCAAGCGTGGGACGAAGCAACGGAATCCTGTGGGTGGTGAACCGATGGTCGACATGGATGACGTGAGGGAGCGGGTCGGAGAGAAGGCGAGGGAAGCGGTCGGAGAAGTCGTCGCTGGTGACGACGAACCGGAGTCCCCATCTGTCGCGATGGCTGTTGACGAGGGGTGGGACCTGACTGAGTACAATGCGTTTTTCTCCGACTGCCGGTCGGCGGGATTCAGTGCGTCCGACTGCGGCAGTGTGTGGACAGAGGCGAAAGAGGATGGGATGACTTCGGGGGGGTCACTTGATGCGGGGGAAGACGACTCTACCGAGTCGTCGGCTGAAAACGACATCCTGTTGTTGACGGAGGGAGCGGATTCGTCAGACAGAGCCGCCACGTTGCTGGCCGATTCTGTCATGGACGGTGATGTCGAAGCCGTGTTGGCGTCGACACCGGAGGGCCAGGGGATTCTCGAATCGCTCGGAACAGTCCCAGATACACCAGCACACGTCGTTTCGGATGGCGGTGGGGTTCGTGTCGGGGACTTGGAATCGCTGTTCGAGCAGGAGTTGGTTTCCTGATGGACGACGAGGAACACGCCGCGTCGTTACTCTACCTCGCCACGCACCCGGGGGCAACTACATCGGAGGTGGCGAAGGCGGTATTCGACCCCGACGACGACAACGACCTTCGGACGGCTGATTCGAAGGTCCGGTACTACCTCACCGAGAAGTACGACCATCTTGTCGAGACTGACGCCGAGGGGACCACGACGTTCACCGTTGACGATGAGAAGGTTGATGTGGGGATGGGCAGGCTCGAGATACAGACATTCGAAGGCCACGAGTTTTCTGTCGGTCTCGGGGGAGTTGTCGTGTACCCGGACGAATCTGGGAGGCTGTCAATCAACACGGTGGGAGAGATTGAACCGGTCGAAGACGAAGACACCGGAGTTGAAAACTGATTTCTTAACATAGTTTATATACCCCGGCCTCCGAATACGGGATGTCATGCCGAAAGTACCAGTTCCAGTCGAAGAGATCATGTCCAACCCCGACCTGTCGCTCACCAGTTCCCCGTTCGCCCCAGGGGAAATGGTCATCAAGCGGGCTTCGTTCCGCGCAGGCGAGACCCCGGACCACCTCGAACAGTACGCAATCAGTTCGAACGACATCGCGTCCGGGGACGGCCCGAACGGCAAGGTCACTGGCACCGTCATCCTCGACGGCAAGCCGGTTCCGGCAACCGCCGCGTCGGTTGCGGAGTCCAAGGGCCGGTAAACGAACCTGCTCGGGTTGAACAGGCGCGCGAACACTTTTCCGTTTCCCACACTCGTTACCGGTAGGTATGGGCTCTGACGACGACACGACGAACTCGATGTGCCGGGTGTACGCCGAGTTGATAGAATCCGAGTTGCGGTCGGACGACCCCGATATGGATACCGTGTTCGAACTCCTGGGGTACATCAAGCGGTACTGCCAGACGGTCGCGTTCGAACCCGGGGAGACCCCGGAACATCTAGAAGAGTATCTATTCGAGCGGGAGTGACCCCCGAACGGTGGGGGCTGTCGTCGCCATCACGGGTTCGTCGTCGAGTTCTTCCAAGATGGTTTCGAGGTCGAACCCGCAGGACTTCAGTTCCTTCCCCCCATCATCTTGGAGAAGGAACTGCCACGCGACGAGTTGACTGGAAATCTCGGGGCGTTCGTCTCCGAACGATGGGGCTTGTGCAAGGACGCCGTGGCCCCGGGGGTTAATGTCCCACGTGTCTATGAGGTCTTCTATCTCCTCTTTCATCTCCACCGGAGCGACAATCTCCACGACGGGTTCACCGAATGGGTTTTGTATCACCCGGTTCCCGCTGTCGCACATCTTCTCGATGAACTCTTTGCCATCCTGAGACGCCTGCTCTGTGGCCTTCTCTCTGACGTTTTCGACCATCGCTTCGACTTCTTCGACTGAACGCGTGTCTGGTTCTATCATTGGTGTGTGTTCTCACTCGAACGTGATAGTTGCATTGACGAGCGGCGAGCGCGTTGCTATTACGGGGTCGTTCGACAGTTCGTTCGCGATGGCTCTGACGTTGTACCCCGACGATTCCAGATTCGAGAACTGGGGGGTGTCTTCCAACATGAAGTGGATGGCACGCAGGTCTTCCGCAACCGCCGGGAGTTCGTCTTCGAACGATGGCCGTTGGATAATCGCCGTCGACGGGCTGAGTTCGGCTTCGTGACCAGCCACCACCGACCGCACCCTTTCGCTCAACCGCTCTGGGAACACCAGTTCGACGATTGGGGTGTCGCCGTAGTTGTTTTCGAGTACCCTGTCAGAACTCCCTATCTTCTCTGCTATCCACTGCTCCCCGGGGGGCAACCCCTCGTCGGCTTCGACAGTCACGTCTGGTTCGCGCTGGCGGGTTGCGGGCTGTACCTCGAGACCCAACCGCTGGAACACCTCTTCTATGTCAATATCTGACGCCACCTCACCGGGCAACGCCTCTGCCACCTCGCTGATGAACGCCGCGAAGACTTCCTCCTGCGGCTCGTCCTGCTCCTGAACGAACGACTGGGGGAGGTCTCCTTCGAGAATGTCGTTCCATTCTGGCGTGACTGCCGGGACAACAGTTCGGTCGTTCGGGCCTCCGAGGACGCTTATCACTGGGTCTCGAAGTGGGAACCCGGCCTCGAACATGATTTCTGCCAGTGTATCCTCTGCCTCGTCCGGGTCGTCGGGGATGTCGACTGCTGGTATGTCTGTCACATCTCGGTCGTCTGTACCCACCTCCACTTTCGGAGGGGAACTTTCAACACCGAGTTCGTCGGACCCGAGGGGACGGCGACGTTGGTCCAGAACAGACCTGTCCATGTCGATTGGCGGGGTGTCTATCAACCGCCTGAGAGTACCATCCCCAACCCCACGAATGTCGGATAGGTCTCTCATCGGTGAGTTGACCAACTCGTCGAATGAGTTGAACGCGCCCCCGAGAGTTGCTGCCTGTGGTTCGAGAAGCGACGGGAACGCCCACGCAACCAGTTCAGGTGTCGCCGGTTGGTCGAGGTCGACAGCGGGTTCTGTTTCCTCAACTGGTTCGGCCTCTGTCTCCTCGACCGGTTCAGGTTCCGGTTCGGGTTCCGGTTCGGGTTCCGGTTCCGGTTCTGGTTCGGCCTCCGTATCTTTCGCTTCGATGAACGGCAGGTCCAACCCGAACTGTTCGTTCAACGCCTCTCGCCGTTCGTTCACGCCCTCCACATCCACCTCGGCCATATCAACCACGTTCCCTTCCCATCGCTCGACAGCCTGAGCGACTAACTCTTTGCGTGACTCGCCCTCCCGGCGGGTTTTGGCGAATCTGTCGCGTCGAATGTCTATGCCGTTCTCCTCGGATATGTCGACGGCTTCTCGCGGGTCGGCGTCGGGGTCGAAGAAGGCGCTGGTGCCTTGGGTTGCCTGCTCGACGATGGTCTCTATCTCGCCGCCGGTCAACTCTCGGCCAGTACCCTGTTCCCCGGTGTCGCCGGGGGCTGAATCTTGACCGTCACCCCCCCGCAAGTCGGAGTGCCGTTCGGGTATGGACTGGTCTGGAATCTTGCTCTCCCGAATTACCTTCCGCTCTCTCTCATTCAGTTCCTCGGAGCGTCCCTCGAGAACATCACGGGCAACCTCGATGGCTGTTGTCTTCCTGGCGTATGCCCCCCCATCGTCATAGTCGACACGGTACACGCGTTCGTCGTCGTAATACTGCACCGTCACGTCGTCGTCTCGTATCTTCACCCCATTAATCGTCCAGTCTCTGAGATACCTAGTTGTGTACGTTGCACTGCTAGGCGATGACGTTGGAGAGAGTTCGTACCTCCCAACCACCTCGGGCCACTCGACAGACTCCATCTCTTCCTGCTGTTCCAACCTGTCTCGACGCTCTGCCCGGACTTCGGTGATGTGAGGTTCGAGTGCATTGAAGGCATCCTGCGCTGTCTCGTGGAACTCGCTCACACCCTGACGACGCGTTCCAGTCGGCGTGATGTACTCGGCGTCCCACTGACCCGCGCCGGATAGCCCCCCTTCGTCCCGTATGTATAGTTCAGCAACGTACCCGTCGTCGTGTTTTAGGATGGTTGAGTCTGAATGCTGACGCATTTCGTGGTCGTCAACCACGGTCCAGTCTGGGGGGAGGTCTAGTGATCCCCCCTCGGTGTCACCGTTGCCGTCATTCTGCTCGGGTTCCTCTTCGACCTGCTCCTCAACTTCCCCCTCCTCGACAACTTCGTCTGCGAACGTTCCTTCTATCGTCCTCCCAAAGTCTTCCGGGGGCTCATCCTCAGGTCCCCGCTTCACCGGCCCGAACGGACTGTCGTCAGGAACGTCGACGGGGGAGAACCCGTCTTGGTCTCTCGCCCTTCCGGCGGCGTCCTCCGGGGACAGACCGAGTTCTCCATCGTTTTCAGCAACAACGCGGTCCTCGTAGATGTAGACCTCTTGCCCGCCTGCCTCCCACACCTCGATGGGCTCGTCTTCGACGGTCAGTTCCCACCGGTCTAAGACATCCTCGCTCGGACGCTCCTCGAGTTCGACAACTGTCTGGCGTCCGGGTTTCCCGACGTTCGTTGTGTCTATTATCCCGAACTCCTCTAAGTCCCCCTGCGCGCCGAGTGGGAGTGGCCGGTTCCCAGAAATGACTGTGACGGGCCCGCCGGGGCCCTGCCCCTCCGCCCCCGTGTCCGGTTCGGGGTCCGGTTCGGGTTCCGGTTCCTCCGGTTCCGTATCCGTCCCGTCGACGCTCCCGGTGGGACCCGGCGGCCGCAACTCCATCTCATCGAGGTCTTCCAACCCGCTTGGGGGAAGGATAATATCAACGTGTGCGCCGTCCTGTTGGTAGAATACGCCCAACACACCTCGGTCTTCGATGTTGATTGTCGGCCTCGTTTTCGATGGCCGGGCCATCGCGATTTTGATTTGGTTCAGGCGGTCAAGCGGGACCGCCGTCACAGCCTCACCGATTGGGGACGTTTCCTCGAAGTCGCCTCTGAACTCTTCACCTTCCTGCGTCTGCACTTCCAGAAACGCGCTCCCGTTTATCACCCCAACAGCCGCCGTCGAACCGCCGTTGATGACCTTTGCCGCCTGTACCACCTCCCCGTATCGCTGGCCGTCGACGAGAAACTGTGCCACGCCTGACGGTAGTTCTGACTTGTTGTTCGGGACAGTCGCGGGGTGGCGCATATCCGACTCCCGGCCTCCGAACCACCACTCCCTATCACTCCCGTCGCCGCTGATATTGACTTGATCCCGGAACAGAGCATCGTTGAGTGGCCCCCACAACTTACCGATGCTGAACGCCGCTGCCCCCTCGGCAACCACGTCATACCTGTCGAATGAGTCTGCCGGTATCTCCAATACCACCTGGTTTAGTGACCGAGACCAGATGAATAGTTTGTCCTCAGTAACCTCAATAAGACCGCTTCCGCCGGTTAACCGGTTCATGGCGTCCACCATCGGCTTGAGGATACCGGCTTCAATATCCGCGTCGAACGTCGGATACGCTGCCGTTGCTGGCCGGTTCTCCATCCACTCCATTATCCCACCGAGTCGGGTTTCCAGGTCACTTTCGCGGGAAGGGGGGACGGACCCCGACCCGAACGGGATGTCTCCGGTCGACCCCGACCGCGCCAACGTTGTTGGTTCGTCCCGCCTCGAATCCTCGTCTGGTTCGTCCCACCCGACCGTGATGTATATTCTGCCACCGTCTTGTGGCGGAGACCGCCATTGAATCAATACCTCGTCGGCCAACGTCGGAACGAGATTTCTGTCCGTTTCTTCGTCGCCTTCTGGCACCAACTCCCACCGATTGGGTGCCGGGTTTTCGTCTGCCCACTCTCGAGCCTGCTGCCGCGCTTCGTCTGCGCTCCCGGGAGTCGTCATTGTTCCCCTCCGTGGTCTTCAATTCGTGGGCACTGCTCGGGAGCCTGCTCAACCAGTTCCAGATTCACCAGCGGGCACCCGCACAGACCGCACTTGAACTGTTCGTCACCCGTCACGGCTTCGACTGCCCGCGCCTCAATATCGGCCACCACGTCGACCGCTTTCCCCCCGCCGTCTGTCGGTCCCTCTTTGGTTCTGTGTGGACACCCGTCACAATTCGTTGCGTCGAAGTTCGGCGCGCTGGTTTTCGCCATGCCCGTGTTTCCCCCCGTAAGGTAAAAGTCCTTACCGTGGGAACAGATTGTATGAGATACGAGGGGTGTTCAAAGGGGGAGTGGATTCGCGATTACCTCGAGGAACACGGAGAAGCCTACGTCTACGAGTTGCACAAAGCCTTTGCAGAGTGGTGCGAGGACCACGATTATGACCCCCCGGGCTACAAGTCGATGCGACGGACGGTCTACCTCCTCGAGCGGTCAGGTGTTGTACGCCGGACCCGCCAGGAACCGTCAGACACGAATACGACAGACCGGCAGTATTACGAAATCGTCCCGGGGGAGTCGGGAGCCGAAGCGTGGGAGTCACCCCAACGGGCCGTGTACGGTTAAGAGGTGTCGACGGCCACCACGAGGTTTGGCATCCTGTCTGTCCCGAACTCGGTGTTGAAGTGGCCCGCTTTCCCCCCGGGCAGTTCAAACACTCTGTGGTCGTCTGGGTCTCCTATTATTCGTTCGTCGTCGTACCCCTCGAGCCGGAAGGATTCAATGAAACTCTTGTCGGCGTATGGGCTGTAGACACCGACCGATAATTCCTCCTGGGGTCCAAGCCCTTCGGCTACAGACAGGATTGTCTCGAAATCTGGCGGTGAGGTTGAATACCCCTCCACTCCACAAACACCGAGGACGGCTTTTCGCGCTTGCTCACACTCGTCGTTGTTGTTCGCCATGTTGGTAGTGGCCCCCGAGGATACTTAGACGAGCCGGTGGTCTGTTGGCCCACCGGGGTTAGTTTTATTATGTATGGCTGTGAACGGGATGATATGGGTTGCTACCGGCAGCCGATAGGAGAACAGGAAACGGAAACAGTCTCGCCATCGTCGGGGCTCCATGACCGACTGTGTGACTGTGGAGACTGCGGCCCAATCAACGTGTCCGAACCCGACCTAAACAAACTCCTGTCTATCGAGAAGCGGGAGAGGGACGCATGACGACGGAACAAGCGACGTTGATGGAATCGGCAGCCCAGTCCGAACTAGACGACTATGGCCGGGGGTCCGGCGAGAACGATCCGGACCCGCCGGAAGCCGTCGAGGACACGCCGGAACTCCCCGGCGGGTTCGAGTACCGTGGTGTTTGGGAGGGGCCACAGGTTTCATCGGACTCCCCGGAACCGACAGGCCCGCTCTGGTACTGGTCGCGTGACTCATACCGATTGGGCATTTACCGCCAAGACGAGTACGAGGGGGACGGGTTCGTGTGGGCGGTCGCGCGCCACATAAACCCGGTCGATGGCGGTCGGTATTGGACCCACACCCACATAGCCGAGACGGCTCCCCAAGCCCTCGAGTCGGCCCGTCGTGAGGCTGATTTCCGGGTGTTTTCGGTAGAATCCGACACGTCGGAAACGTGGCGCGAGTGGAGGGAGAGAACCGGCGGGACTGGGTACGAACCACCGGAGGTACCTTGGGAACTGGAGGAGTGGCCGCCGTATGAGGACCACGGCCCGACTGCCGACAGACCCGCCCCTGAATGGATATACGGCCAAGAGTGGACGAGACGCCGCGCGATAGCGCACGGGATAGACTGGGATGGGTGGGCGGAAGCGGCCTCTCACGGCGGGCTCCCCGACTACCACATCGACGACGCAGAGCGACCGAACCACCGGGAACTGTGGGCAGAGAACGCCGCCAGGTTCGGCTCCCGTTAGTTTTATTATCCCCGGGCGTGTCGTGTCAAGTGCTGTTCGGAGGCGGCTTGGTGCTTGGGAGACACACACGCTCCCATCCCCTTTTGGGTTAGTTTTATTATCCACCGGCAGGTAGTGATGGGTATGGCACCAAGCCATGCCGAGACCGAGGACGAAGCGAGTACCGTACCGTTGATACTACAGCAAAAGCTAGACCTGCTTCGGGAGAAGTCACACACGGCCAGCAGCGAGCTAGAGATAGTCGAGGGCTACACTGGGGAGGACGAGCAGGACAGGTACGTTCTGCGTCTCTGGCACCCAGACACCGGGGTATCCCACATCACGGAACGTCTGACCCTAGAGGAAATGCGGGGCTACCTCAAAGGCTACCTCCACGGGAAGAAGGACGAAATCGACCACCTCGTCACGAACCACTACGAGGGTCATATTCGGGCCTCGACCGAATAGCCTGTTCCCAAATACGCATTTTGGCATACGCTACCGGACTATCTGCGGCTACCCGTCTCACTCCAAGGGTTGAGGTTGACACCATCGACCGGGAGCGACACAGGCACCAACTAGCGGCTTTGTAAAAATGCGTATTTGAAAAGACGCGATTAGAGAATCAGTCGGTCAGGAGCGCGAACGGGACTAGACTAGAATGTAGCCGGTAATCTGGAAGCCTTCGCGCGCTATTCTGTCGGCTCTGGCGGTATCCCGCACTACCTGGTCCTCGTCTGAAGACGGGACCAGGTAGACCGGCTCACTCATTCGTCGCCCTCCATGTGCTGTTCGTACTCGACCGCCGGGTCCGCTTGGAGCGCGGCGCGACACTCCTTGATGAAGGCCTCGCGGTCGTTGAGAGTTTCGTCGGCAACATCCCACTTGTGCTTGCCGTCCGTTATCTGTTCGCGGTTGCCTCGGCTGAACGGGTCCCCCGACCCCACCTCGTAGTACGTCGAGTGTTCGCTGATTTCCCCGGGTTCCATGAGGTCGTTCTCGTGGCCCGCGTCGGTCGTTTCGCCAAGCGGAGTCGCCATCGCGCGGTAGCGCTTGAGAACGATGAGTTTGCCCTCGGCCCCCTCGATGACGAGTTTGCCCTTCGCGCTCCGGTCGTAGTCGCGCTCATCCTGATACTCAATTTCTGATTCCCATTCGATGCCTCCGCCGTCCTCGGTATGGCTTGGTGCCATATCTCCCGCTTGCGGACGGGGGATAATAAAACTAACTGTGGTTGGCCTCGACGAAGTACGACAGGCAAGCGCGGCACTTGTATACCGGCGTCCCATCTACCACCCCCTCGTTTTTGCTAGTCTCGGGGTCGCTGTGGTCGTGCCGGTAATGGGTGTTGCCACTCCCACAGTAGGGGCAATCGGGGTTACTATGCGACTCTAAACCGCTCTCGACATGGCTTGGTGCCATACCCACGGCTACACAGCCACACGTAATAAAACTAACCCACGGGGTCAGAACAGGGCTTCGGACTCGTTGCCGTCGCGGATTGCGATAAGCGACTCGACCGTCTCCTCGGTCGCTAGGTCCGGCTCCAGCAGCGTCACGGCCCGGATAAAGTCGTCGGGGGTCATGTCGCGTTTATTCAACTTGGCGATTGTGTAGCAGGCCCGAAGCCAAGACTGCTTTCCCCGGATACCGCCGGTAAGCCCCTCGTGCTTGATTAGGTAGTTTTTCATCTTCTTGACGGTCTCCTCGAACTCTTCGACGGACCCGGGCTCGAATGAATCGACCCACTTGAGGTATTGGGGGATTAGGGCCTTTTCGGTGGTGGTTTCCCCCCCAACAAACGTATCCATGAAGTTAGAAAACAGCGTGTCGGTCACTTCGACGGTCTCCCCCGCGTCGTATTCGTCCATCTCGATCACGAAGTCGAACCGGTCAACTATCGCGGGTGCGAACTTGTCGAGACTGTTGCAGGTGGCTATAGTCCGAACCTCTGCCTGCACAATCTTCCGTATCTCTGCCTGGTTAACTTCATACTCCCCCTCGCTCATTGATTCATAGAGGGCGTTCCGCTCGTCCTTGGCGAACTTGTCCAGTTCCTCTATGCACAACATCCCTCCGTGGGACATAGACAGCGCCCCGGGGGAGAGGGACCCGCCGGAGGCGTCCCCTTTCAACCCGGCTTCGGAACTCTTCGGGCCGACCCCGTGTGCTTTGTTGAAGTTCAGTCGAACCCAGTTGCGTAGTTCGCTCTTCCCGGTCCCCGGTGGCCCAACCATCAGGGTGTGGCAGCGGCCACGCATCCCGGCCTTGTCGTGACTGGAAGCGAGCGTCACCAGCACGGCTTTCCGTGCGCGCTCTCTCTGTGCCATGTTGGGGTGAACGTGGGGCCACAGTTCGTCAAGTGCGTCTGTCTCCGGGTCGTCGACGATGCTCTGGAACCGGTCGGCCAGTTCTGGGCTAATTCGTTCCATTGGTCTATTTCCCGTTAACGAACTGCGCTACCTCGTCATTTTCGCCCGTCGAACCCGGGGTTTGCGTCGTTCTCATACGTTTGTCCTGTTCGAGCAAGTCGAGCGCCGTTCGCATATCGCCGTTGCTCTTCTGGGCGTGGTCGATAAGCCGTTGCGGGTCCACGTCCATCCCCTCCTTCGCGGCCACCTCTTCGAGTCGCCGGGACACATCCCGCACCTCGAGAGGGCCGAAGTGGAACCCGCCCCCGTGACACCGGGAAATGAGGGCGTCATTGATGTCGGCCTTGTTGTTCGTCGCCAGGATGAACACTGCCGGGCAGTCCTCCATCGGACTCTTGAGAGCGTCCTGGGCGTCTTTCGAGAGGCCATCAACTTCATCGAGGTAAATGATGGGCAGGGCCATCTCGAGCGTCACCTGTGCGCCCACGTCTCTGCGACCGTGCTTCTCGATGGTGTCGCGAATGTCGTCAATCCCCCGCTTGTTGGACGCGTTGATTTCGTGAAGGTTGTTCGTGTTGCCGTGCATCTCGCGGGCGATTGCCCGGGCGGTGGTTGTTTTCCCGGTCCCCGATGGGCCGTAGAAGAGCAGATTTGGAGTCTGCGGGCCGTTCAGAAGCGACTGAATGGTCTGTATGGCTGGTTGCCCGTGAACCTCGTCGAGCGTCTGTGGTCGGTGCTTGGTGTGCCACGTCATACACGAGTGTCTTTCGACCGGGGGATAATAAAACTAACCCACGGGTGGTACAGGGTCGGCGGTGGTCACAGGTGGTAGACGAATTTGTGTTTTTTCGACTGGTCGTTTGTAGCCCGGTTCGGACGATTAGCCCACCCATCGCCGGTTGATGTCTCTCTCTCTCCAACATACTCCCAGTTGGTTGCGCGATAAATACCACCGTCATGGTTTTCTCCCGAACTCGAATACGCAATTAACCGACTATGTGTCCCCCTTTCATCTATATCTTTAATCATACGGCTAAGGGCGTAAGATTCTGTGTTTTTCGGAGTGTAATCTTCTGTCCAAAATCGCTGGAGTTCGAGTGTATCGGTTTGGTCCTCCATGCGGGCAGTCGGTTTCCCCCACATAGCCGCCCCAATTATCCCGTGTCGTATCCCCCCTGATATGACATACCGATAAATACACGCTACCGTTGGTATTGTATCCAGATAATGGTGTTTTAGAATCAACCGGTCAACATATTCTCTCGGATACTCCGCAATCGTTATGTCGTCGAGTTCGAGGTTTGTCATTGGTCAGATTCAGGCAATACCGCTTTGAGTAGATGCCGGGCCACGTGGCTCTGCAATCTGGGCGGAACGGCGTTCCCGACCTGTTCGTACTGGCTGGTTTTCGGACCCTGGAACTCGAACCAGTCGGGGGAACGACTGAATCCGGGCGCACTCGCGCACGGTGAGACGACGTGCCTCTTCCCAGTCGTCGGTGCCGGGGTCTGCGCCCGCTCTGGCAGGACCGACAGGTCCACATCAGAGAGGTCGTGTCGGACGGTATATCCAAACAGATTGTGGGCGTGCGTGTCGAGAGCATCCGCATCGGTATCGGCAGCGGCAACGACACCAAACCCCGCCTGCTCGATACCGAGGCTGGCACCGCCCGCGCCACAGAACAGATCGACGGCGGTGGTCATGTGCCGAACCCCTCGAGCCCGGTCTGGGAGTCGTCGTCGCGAACCCGGGACGGGTCCTCGGGGGAGAGGCCCACGCGAGCGCGGGCCATATCTGCATACTCGGCGTTCAGTTCTACCCCGACGAACCGTCGACCGAGTTCCTTTGCTTTCAGGAGAGTCGTTCCGGCTCCGGCGAAGGGGTCAAGAACGATGCCGGAATCGGTGTTGTCGGTGTCGCAATCGCACTGCTGCGTCCACTCGTCGATGGCCTTGGTGTCGTTGCCGATGAACTCCCGGGCGTAACCCCCGAGAACGTCCTTCGCCTCGACTGCCCGCTCTCTCACTTCGTCACGGTTGTTCCCGAACCCGTCATACACCTCTTGAGCCTGCCCGGCGTCAGTAAGCCCGATTGACCGGAGTGCGGATAGGTGTTCGCGGGTGAGGTCAGACTGTTCGTATATCTCGATTGCGCGGTCTTTCTGTTCTCTCCCCGTGGGGTTGGTGAGGAGACCAGTGTTGACAGACTCCCGCACGTAGCCCGTCCCGCACTCCGCACAGACCTCCGGCGGGGCTGTCGCTTTGATGGGCTTCTCACAGAGTTCGGGCGGGTAGACCGCAAAGTGGGCGTCGGGGAAGGGTTTGGTCGCTATCTCGAACACGTCGCCGGGGTTTTTTCCGTTTGGACCATCCTGTATCGCGTCGAGGTCGTACCAGTAGTCCGGGTTCGGCGTCAGATGGAACACCTGTTCCGTGGTGGTGTTGAGTCGGTCTTTGACAGGGTTCGGCATCGGATTCTTTTTCACCCACGTCACGTCGTTCCGCACGACCCACCCGCGACGCTGACACTCTATCGCGACACGGTGGGGGACAAGTGCTTTGTTCTTGCGTCCAAGCCCCGAATGGTCGCGGCCAAGGGCCCCAGCACCCGGGATATACGACTCCTTAACACCGTCACTGGGGTCGTTCCACATCCCGCCCCCAAACCCGGAGTAGGTATCCCCAAGATTCAGCCACAGACTCCCGTCCGGCCGCAGAACCCGCTTGACGGCATCCATCGCATCTGCGATGTGTTGGACGTAGAGGTCGACTGTCGGCTCCAGGCCGAGTTGTCCGTGCCACGCGCCACAGCGGGAACAGCACTCGGATTCAATGCCCCCACTCCCTCGGAGTCGGGTCTCTTGGGTGGCCGAGTTGCCCCCGACATCTGGCGGATTGTCGTCGGTATTGTGGCCGCCCTGTGTCGGCGTCTCCCGCGTCTCCCAGTCGTGGTCGCAGTCCGGGTCGCCGCCGAACGTCGCTTCTGTTTCGTCGCCGTAATCCCGCAACTGCCAGTACGGTGGACTCGTCATCGCCATGTGGACCGAGTTTGCAGGCAATCCCCCCAGCACGTCGAGACAGTCGCCCGTATAAACGGTATCCGTCTCAATCATCAACGAACCCCTCCAATCCTGCTTGTCCCTCTTCGGAACGTACATTCGATGGGTCCTCGGGGGAAAGCCCGCAACGGCACCGTGCGACATCCGCCCACTCCGGTTCCCGTTCGACCCCAACGAACTCCCGGCCAACCCCCTTCGCCGCCTTCAACGTGGACCCAGACCCACAGAACGGGTCGAGAACAACCTGCCCCTCTGCGCTCACCAGGCTCACCAACCACTCCATCAAGTCAATGGGCTTGACCGTGGGGTGTGGGTTGTCTATCCGCCCACCCATCGTCCGTTCGGACGTGCTGGCCTTCGAGGTGTACTTGTACCGGAGCCGAGCGTTCGTCTCGAGGGAGTAACCGTCCCACCCGTGGGTCTTGAAGTACCGCGACGGCCCGCCACTATCCGCAGGGAAAGACCCCGTTCGTTCCCCTCCGCCGCTAAAGTCGCCGTACACGTTCTGTTCGTTGTTGTCGGTGTGTTCTCCCATATCCATCCCACCAGATTCTAACTCACCGACACTCTCATCCAACTGCGCGGCTGCCGCCTCGTCGTATATGACGTTCGGCGGCCACCGACCGTCGCTATCCGGTTCGGATTCGACCCCGCCCGACAACCCCGTCCCCTCACCGACCGGGCCTTCGTGGTCGTCAGACACGCTTTCCCAGTTTCCATCTGCCTCCGGGCCAGGTATTCGGTTCCCGTCGATGTTCAGCGCACCCGTCCCCCACTCCAACACGTTCTCTGCGATGGTGTCTTCGGCCACCGGGTTCCGGGCAAGCACCAAGAACTCGGTGCAGGGTTTCAATGCGGTGTTCCACCCGCTCCACGCCTTCGCTTCGGGGCTTGTCTCGACTGTCTTGTCCCGCTCGACGACATCCTGTTCGCGACCGGCGTGGAGGCTCCCGCCCTGCATCCCGACATCAACCTCTTCGGTCCCGACAACCTCCCGCTCGACGCCTCTCTCCTTGTCGATGGCCTTGCCTATGTCACGCCCCTTCGGCATCCCCTGCCCGTAGTGCCAGGTGAGGGTGTCGCGTATCTGGTAGCCGGCGTCCTCGACGCCGGAGAATAGGCGGTGGTGGGTTCGGTTCCCTGAAAACGCAATCAGATGGCCACCGGGTTTCAGTATCCGCTTGGCTTCCGTCGACCAGTGTTCCGAAAAGTCTTGGTACGCGTGTGGGTCGAACTGGTCCCACGACCGCCCCATGAAGCCCAACCCATAGGGAGGGTCACAGACCACGGCGTGAACGCTGTTCTCCGGCAGTTCCGCCAGCACGTCGAGACAGTCGCCCGTGCGGATGATGTTCGTGTCGGGGTCAGGCATCGTCGTCACCCAGTGACTCGTACCAATCGAGATATTTAGGGACGATTTCGTCTTCTATGCCCCGTTCTTCGGCATTCGCTATACGCTCAAGCACGTAGTGGCGGGGTGGCGCGTCACCACACGACGCCATAAACTGAAATGCCACGAGAACGGCGTCTGCTGCCTCTCGGTAGGAATGAGCATCGTCGCCCTCATCAAGCGACTCCCGCGCTTCCTCAGCCTGGTGGGCAAGCATCTCGACCCAGAAATACGGGTCCTCGTGGTAATCGCCGTAGTCGAACTTCTGGTTAAACTCGGAAATGCGTTCTTCGAGCGTTAACCGTTCACCGCTACCCACAGACATATCATCCGCCATCCGACTCACCCCCCGCCCCATCGAACAGATTGCGTCGAGCCCACGCCGCCAACTCGCGTTGAACAACCTCTGCCGGATTGTTGTCCCAGTCGGATTGCCAGTCCATCGGGTCAAGCCAGTTTATAGTCGGATAATTTTCCTTTATTTTATCCCGCCAATTGCTGGGGTTGTCGTCGTTCTCAACCGGGCCACAAAGATATATGCCAGTTTCGTTATCCATCACACGTCACCTCCACGGCGTCGTGGTCGTTGCGCCACTCGGCGAGCGCGTACCAGGCGTCGCCAAACTGGCCGGCATAGAAATCACAGTCGGGACACACGATTTCGCCGTCGGCGAAACAACGGAGGTTTTTGAGCCCACAGACAGGGCAGGGGTACATTGGCAGCGACTCGTAACCCCGTCGCAACTCGCCCGTGCCAGTCATTCGGTCGATAAGTTCGTCTGTATCTCGCTTGTCGACACGGCCACAGACGCGACACTCCCATTCGTTGCCGTCGCCGAGCATCCGCGCCCCGCAGTCGCCGCAACTGTGCTGAATGTCGTGGTATCGTTCGGCGTTGCACTCCATGCAGCGCCAGTCGTCACATGAGTCGAGTTTCAACCACCGGATGTGGCCACACTCGGGGCACATATCGCGGCCGTAATCGTCGCTGTTCTCGCGGATGTCGACGTAGTCCGATAAGTCGCTCATCCGACTCACCCCCCCGCCCCATCGAACAGATTGCGTCGAGCCCACGCCGCCAACTCGCGACGGACACGGGGCAGGTGGTGGCCGGTCGGGGCTTCAATTTCGGGGTCGGGACCGAGACCGCCGGGGGTTTCAAGTCCGCGCTGTGCCGCGTGGTCCGCGCGCTGGTGAACGGTGATAACAACACCAAGAGCGGTTGTGCTGGTGCATATGGGAAGATGGGCCACTTCGGACTCGTCGATGGTTTTACTCATCGTTGATCCTCTCGGTGCTAAAAGTCCAGTGTCCGGTTATCATTGCGTGGTCGATTGCCGGGTTGTTTTCATCCGACCCGCCGGGCCACGTCTCACTCCACCCACACTCCTTGCAGTTCCCCCGATAGACATCTCTCTCGGACCCTTCTGACTGTCCGATGGCAGACCCGAGCGACTGTTCCAACTTGTCGTGGATGGCCCCGAATACGTCTTGGTTCTCGCCACCCGAAGTTTTCTGTAAGTGGTCGACGGCATTAATGAGGGTCAACGCTTCATCCCCGGTCAGGTTGAGAGTGACCCGTCCAACACTACCGTTTTCTCCGTCACTATCTCTGGGGCGTTCTCCCATACCCGCCCGTACACAACCACCCATAATAAAACTAACCCAAAGTACCAACAATATTCCAAAAGGTAGTGTTCTCCGACTTGTTTCAAAAACCCCCGTATTTTATAACCGACCCACCCGTTCCGAAAGTATGGACGAAACAGGTCTCGGTAGAGGTTCGGTGTCAATTGCATCAGACGCTCTCAGTGGTTCCGGGGAGGACCCGACACCTTCCCTCCACCTCGTCGCGACGGCTCTTCGCGAAACAGGGGTCACGACGGCAGGGTCTCTGGAAGAAGATGTTGCCTGCTCGAAGACAACCATCCGAGCGGCGCTATCCCATCTCGAGGGACTCGGGCTTGCGGAGCGGTCCAAGAAGAACGACCACAGTGGGGGTGGCAGGCCGGAACACGTCTGGACCGCGACCGACGAACTCGATGTTGAGGTCCAGGGGGAGGGGGAAGATTGGGACATGGAAAGGAAGATGGATGTTGTCGTGTGCGCGCTCGCACGAATCCACTACAGGAAGGGCATATCGAGCGCGAAGGCATCACAGATTGCCAGAGAAACCCCGCTTGGAAGCCGGGGGTTGGCACAGGTGTTGAAGCGGCTCACTATCAATGGGGTAGTCGAGCAACCGGGTCCAAATTCGGGGACGACGCGATACCGTCTCGTCGGGTGCGAACGGTACACGCCATTCTACCCCAACGAGGGAGACCGGGACACGGAGGGCCGTGACGATGGATAACGACGACAGCGGTGCGGCCATGTACCTCCGAGTGTCCACGCCAGACCAAGATGTGGAACGACAGCGGTCAGAGTGCCGCGACTACCTCGAATCGAACGGGTACAGTGAGTCCATCGACGAGTACGCCGACATAGTGACGGGGGCAAGCGAGGGGCGGTCGAGAGAGCAGTACGACACCCTCTGGGAATCAATCGAAGCCGGCGAGTACACGATGGTCGCGGTTCACGAGATAAGCCGCCTGTCACGCCTTGGGAGAGTCGAGGTGGTCGAGTTCATATCCCACTGCATGGAGCATGAAACAGGGATCAAGTCAGTCGGGGGGGTCGGTATAGAAATCAAGGTTGACGACCCGCAACTCCAGAAGACCGTGTACCGGATGTTGGCCGGGTTGATGGCGGACCTGGCCCAAATAGAACACGAGCAGATGATGCAGCGCATCGAGAGCGGTATCAAAACGGCGCAGAACGAGGGGAAGTGGATGGGGAGACCGCCAACGGGGTTCGAGACCGACGACAACGGGTTCCTTCGGGTCAAGCCCGAGGAGTTCCTGCAAGCCCGTCGGGCTGTGGAGCGGGTCGAACATGGAGAGTCGGTGTCGTCGGTGTCGTCCTCGAGCCCCGTGGCCTACGGGACGCTCCAACGGTTGTGTAAGGAACACCGAGACCTCTATCTCGCGGGGGAGAGCGAGGACGAACGAATCGTCTCTGCCATCGAGTCACAGTTCGTCGACGTAGAAGACCTCCGAACGGACGACGAAGATGCAGAGTCGTCGTTACGTGACATAATCCGAGAGGAAATAGAGGCGGTGGGTGAGGGGGGCGAGGTTGATGAAGGATGACCCATCTGAAACAGGCTCCAAAAAAGACCGTCGGGATTCCGGGGAACCCACCCGGGAAAGTACATCCCGACTGGTTCTGGGCCATGTCTGGGGGGATAGACTCTACAGCAGCATACCTACTGACGAAAGAGGCACTTCACGACAACTACGGGAAGCGCCCGATGATGGTCACATGGGACACTCGTATCGGACTCCCTCTCAACAGACTGTATCTCGAGGAGTTGGCTGATACCTACGGTGAGATGTTGGTCTCGTGGAGGACACACGAAAAATTCGAAGACCGCGTTGCGAAGCGCGGGAAGTTCGAAGGGAGAGACGACGCAGGGGCACCCGGAGGAGCCCAACACGGACCAGTGAGAAACGAATTGAAAGGGAGGCAGGCAGGGAAGTTGGTTTCTCTCGCAGACCTTCCCGTCGTGGTCATCGGTCTCCGTGCCGGAGAAAGTTCAACCAGAGCAGAGATGGCTAAGGTTGAGGACAAAAACGGCGTCGTGGAGGTCAGACCCGTCCACAGACTCACCAAACGCGACTGCGCCCGCATCATCCTGCAACACGACGACTGCCCGATAAACCCGTGTTGGATATGGCGATTCCCGTCAGACTGTTTCTGTCTTGCCAACGGAGACCCATCGGAACTTGATTTGGCGGAAGAATTGTTCCCCTGGTTCGCCCAGCGCATCAGAGAGTACGAAGAAGCGGCTGAACCAGCAATCGAGGAGGAGTGGTCGAGCGTGCTTGGGTGGGATGGCCTGTACGCGGCAGACAGACAAGCGAAAGGTCAGGGGCAACAACAAGCGAAACTCAGTACGTGTGGTGATGGTTGCACCAGAAAACAAGACCCCCGGATAACAGGCGCATTCAAGGCCAAATTGGCAGGGGAACCGAAGGAGAGGTGCTTGGGGATACTCGACGGGGATGGTTCAAATATGGCCGTGTCGGGAGTTTAAGGAGTCGGGTGACGAACCGTGGGTATGGCCCACGCACCCGTCACAATCGTCATCCCGACGAAGGACCCACCTACCGGCGGTTTCACTCGGTGTCTCGACGCAATAGCCAATCTCGACCCACTTCCGGCAGAACTCATCATCGTCGACGCGACCGATGGGGGATTTCCAGAACACTTCTCGCCACACCTCGGCACACTTCGGAGCGAAGGCATCAGCGTCGACGTACTCGAAGCAGATGTTTCGGGTATATCGAGACAGCGCCACAAGGGGGTCCACAGAGCCGAACAGCCCTACGTCTGGACATTCGACGATACCACGGTCCCTCTGACGACTGACTGGATGGCGGTAGCGATAGACCGAATCGAAACCGATGATGGTGTTGTTGCTGTCGGTGGGACACCGGAAGGGTCTCTCGGTGGTGGGGTTCTGGCGGATATGGTGGCATCAGCGTCGAACGCGATTGGTGTCCCGCATGGCGGGTGGCAACTAACGTTCCCGACACACCTCTGCGTGAACGATATGTGCTTCCCGCCAACGATGAACCGAAACGACGACTCGACCGTCAGGCAAACACTCTCTCCACACGGGCGTATCGTTCGGGACGAACGCCTCCGGTTCCTCGATGACTTCCCGACGACCAGACAGCGGAAACTGCTCGCTGTCGGTGGGGCCGCAGCCGGAGTCGGTTCGTTGGTGTACTGGGGATAGAGCAGCGAAAAGCAACAGCGGCGAGGAGTATGGGGGTTTGGGAAATTGGGGATGAACCCAATCCAGAGGACCGTACCGAGGACACCCGTAACGTGGCAACCGGCCGTGTTCTGGCAACACCAGTTCCGGGGGGAACCGGTGCAATCCGTTGTTCACACCGATGGGTGTTAAAACTACCGGCTACCGGAGTTTCGACGCGGCGAACACGGACAGACCGACGACGAGGCCGAAGATGGCCGACCCGATACGGCCCAGTCCGAGACGGTCGAGTATCGAGTCCAACCACCCCGTCAGGTCGAGGACTGGAACCTGCCTGGTGTTATCAGTCTGGGTCTGGACTGCCGTCGAGTGACCGCACGGTTCACATGACATACCCTGTCTACAAAGCCCGTGGGGAAAAGATTTCCCCACACACTGTCACAGGAACGCTATGACCAACACGACGGCCAGAACGAGGCCGAGCATGAACATCTCAGCCTTCCCGAGATCGAGGACGTTGAAGAGAGCGTCAGTCAACTTCGACCAAAGGTCGCCCAGGAATCCCCCCACGTCTCCAAGACCCGAAGTCGACGCAGGGGTGCGGGGTCTAACTGTCATCGCCACCACCCCGAGCGAATAGATACGCCGCTGCGGCTCCGCCGCCAGCCAACAAGAGTAGGAAGACACCGCTTCCATCGTCGTCACCGACGCCGGGGGCGGTCATCGTGTACCTCAGACTGTCGCCATCGGCAGGGGACACGATTTCCGTGGACTGAGTGAGAGCCCAGTCCTCGTCTGTTTGAACATCCAACTGCCACGTCGTGTGAAGGGTGTACTCCGTCCCGGGGTAGAACACCTCTCCGATACTCCAACTGTTCAGAGAGTCCCCGACTTCCTCGAGTTCCGCAGTCCCGTGAACGCCGCTATCGAGCGTCTCGCTGCTCATATTGCGAACGTCGATGCTCACCTCTATCTCGACGCGTGGGTCGTCGATTTCTGTGACTTCGTGACGCGGGTTGGACAACTCCACCTTCGGGCTGGACGCCGGGACGGAATCTGTCTGCTGTGCGTGAGACGACATCACAGACCACCCCGGCGGGAGACGTAGAACAGCCCCGCCAGCCCGACACCGCCTGCAAGTAGCAACTCTGTCGAGATACCGTCTCCCCCACCACCACCGCCGCCGCCGTTCCCGTCGTCCCCCAACGACACCTCGATAGACCGCTGAAATCCGTCCATTTCATCCGGGGAGGTGAACGTGACGGTGTGGTCGAACACTAGCGGCAGGTCTTCTTGGGGCACTCTGACCTGCCACGGCCACGTGAGGTCCCACGCGTGGTCTTCCTCCGGTGGCACCGGTTCCGGCATCGACCATTCGTCCTCAGAGAACTCCATGTCACCGAGTTTCACCATGCCACCAACTTGGTTGAACGTCTGGTCGGATACGTTCTGCATCAGAGCGTTCACCTCGAAACTGAACGTGTTTCCCTGACGCCCGGTGTAATCGACTCCCGTGTACTCGAACGAGAGCGGTTGTCCTGTCTGAACGGGACGGGTTGTCTGCATACGCAAGAATCGTCTCTTCGAAGTGTTAAGCGTTTCGTGGGTCAGTTGGGACGGAACTCGGCACACACGTTCAGGTCTCCGGCAGGCAACCCCGTGATGTCTGCCGGGAACGTTGCCGACCCTGGCGGAGCCGGGGCCGACATGGAATCGCGGTGAAGTTCAGACCCGCTTGCGTCCTCAACCCACCAAACGAGGTCCCCAACCTCGGGGATGGAACTCGGATTCGAGAGCGTCATCTGCGCTATCACCCGCCCCGGTTCGGGCGACTGTGCAGATATGTCGACTTCAACATCCGTGTCCGGCGGGTCTGGGTCGGGGTCCCCACCGCCGCCCGTCCCCGGGAACACGAGTGGGGGTTGCTCCTCGAAGTGGGGATACGTCGACTGCGAGTTGAACGGGGATGTGATGGCTGCCGTCACTGACCCCTCGGTGTCCTCGTCGGGAGCCGGGATGGTCATGGGGAGTTCGAATGTCCCACCACCCCCTTCGGCCTCTGCCGTCAACTCGAACTGTTCACCGCCCACATCAGCCACGAGCGACATCCCGATGGTCCCCTGAGTGTAACTCCTGACCTGACCATCAACTACGAGTTCGAGTTCCCCACCGGAAGACGGTGACACCGACACCCCTTCAACAAAGACCCAGCCCGGGATGTCGTCACTGCCTGGTATCTGAACGGACACTTCGGAACCGTCGTCAAACGGGTCAACAACGGCAAGAGCGACAGACCCAGAACCACTCCACTGACCAAATGGAACCCGGGGAATGGTCAGTTCGAACAAACCGTCGGAATCCGTGGTTGCCGAGAAGGGGAACGAGAATGTCTCCTCGAGGGCATCGACTGTCACCGCTATGGTCCCAGCAATGCCAGCATCGGATGTGTTCGTGATAACCTGGACACTAAAGGTCGCGAACCTGGGGTCGTTTTCGTTCGCAGACACATCCACATTCTGTATGGCGACAGCCCCGCTCATTGTTGCCTCCGACTTCCACGCAGGACAAAGAACCCCGCGACTGCAAGGCCCGAAGCGGCAAGTAGGGCTGTCCTGCCGACGCCCCCTTCTCCCCCATCCGAAACAGACACCGTGTCACACGCGCTCATCCGCCATCACCTCGGTTGCGGGTGAGGAAGTACGCCCCGGCGGCCAGGCCACCGGCAGCGAGAATCGTCGTCTGTCCGAATACGCCGTCACCGCCACTCGGTGGGCCAGGCTCCGGGTCGTCTGGGGGGTCCGGGTCTGGGTCAGAACCACCCAAAACATCCACATCGACGCACCGGGCATTCCTGTTCGGAGGTTCACCTGCCCACACGCACACCTCTGACGGGCCGGCGGGGAGCCCGTCAAACCGGAACGTGTTTTCGAACTCCTCCCCCGGCGAGAGGCTTATATCGGCTGTTTCGCGGGCCTGCCTCATGTTGTTCTGGGTGACATTGACGGCAAGCATCGTCGTGCCGGTACTGTCTCCGACATTCGAAACCGTGACGCTGGTTGCTATGGACCCGGAATCCTGAGAACTGGCGTCGATGGACACGGACAACTGTGGGGCATCCGGCGGGTCCGGGTCTGGGTCGTCGGGCGGGTCCGGTGAGGTTCCATCGACCGTGACCTGCTGGCACGCACTCATGGCCGCTCTACCTCCACGATTTCGCCACACACCTCGTACTCAGCGTTCGGGTCGAGGTCAGTCACCAAGCCCGTTCCGAGCGACCGGCTCCCGCCTGGGGATATAAGCCCCAGAGATTCAGTCACATCCCTCACCACCTCACCCGTGTTCGTGTTGGTGAGGGTGACGTTGATTGTCGGGTTGGCTTCCCCGCCACTCAGGTTGTGTGCCCACACAGCCGCATCAAGGGTTCCGTACCCCCCAGCCGGGCCAACGTCGGCGTTGAGCGACCACAAATCTTCTTCCTGTGTGCTTGTACCACCGCCTATTCCGAGAGCCATGTCCATCCCATTCATTTGTTCCCACCTCGGTTTCGAAGGACCAGCGCGCCACCCACCGCAAGTCCACCGGCAGCGAGGAGCGCCGACCGGCTGATTCCATCGCCACCGTCACCCGGCGGGTTCGGGTCTGGGTCCTCCGGCGGGTCCGGGTCCTCCGGTGGGTCTGGGTCGTCTGGGGGGTCCGGGTCCGAAATTGGCCCGTCAGCACCATCGGACGCGATGTTGATGCACCTCCCCTGTCTGTTGTGGGGCGGTTGTCCGACGAACGCGCAGATTTCAGAGAACACGTTATCCGCGATTCCTTGGTCGAACCGGAACGTGTCTTCGAACACATCTCCCTCGGATAGCGTCAAGTCGACCGTCTCCCTCCCCCGGCGCTCGTCGTTCTGTAGGGCGTTGACGGCAAGCATCGTCGTCGTGGAGGGACCGTCCTCGTGTGAAACAGTGACATTGGCTTCGAGGACTCCCACATCTGGGGAACGGGCGTCGACGGACAAATTCAACCGAGGGTTGCCTGGGTCGTCTGGGGGGTCCGGGTCCTCCGGCGGGTCGGGGTCCTCGGAGGTGAGGTTGACCGTTCTGCACTGGGTGTCCGAAGACACAAACGCGTCAGCAGTCGCGCAGACCTCGTACACAGCACTATCGAGTTCCGTGAAGATTATCATGTCCCCTGTCGAATCTCCCGGGAACATGACCATGTATTCGGAATCGTCGAAGGTGTGATCATCAACAACCTCACCGTCCCTGAGAAGTTCCACCACAGTATTGGCAGTTCGGGGGATTGTCGATTCGTTCTCTATCGTCGCATTAGTCTTGATTCTCGTGTCCCCGGGAGGGACGGTAAACACATTCGTATTCAACGTGACGGCGAACCCGGTGGAGTGGTCAGGTGGGTGGTCCTGTGATGTCACCGTCGTACACGCGTCACGAGAAATTGACGTGCCATCATCTGCGAGACCTTCGAGCGAGGCGCATACCTCGTATTCCCCGGTGGGAAGACCAGCGAACCTGAACGTGGGAATGTGGCCGGGGCCGCCGTATAGAACCTCTATATCCATCGAATCAGACGCGACGACAGACCCACCCTGAGAAACAGACACGGCGAGCGTGGGGCACTCATCCTCATCACACGGCATCCAGGTGTTATGAGAGTTGATGTGAACGGACACATCTATCTTCTCTGCCGCGACTGGTTCGGCGTACACGTCGAACCCAATATCGGGTTCCCCGCGAGCGACCGGGCTCCCGGTGTCACACTCCGAGTGCCACGATGGCGCGGAGAGTAACTGCGACGGTTCTATCATACACAACCGTTCAGGTTTGGCAGTAATAAAACCGTCGCCGGCCGGGAAACATAGAAGTGTGACCGTGGCGAACCGAAACCTATGGTCGTTGAACCATCAGAAGCCGCCAGCGTGAAGGACGCATCGGAAGACGACATATTCAACATCCCCGGAGTCGTCGGCGTCGGGTCGTCAGAATCCGACACGATGACGCGGCAGTCGGAGGCGGGGCAAGATGTTGTCGGGGCAGATACAGTCGAGAGGGGGGGTGTGATAGTCGTGGACGTGGTGGACGAGAGTGCCGCAGAGCAGGTCCCAGACCAGATAAACGGCGTCCCTGTCGTCGTGAACATAACCGGCGAGATTCGGTTGATGCAAGAGACGGCAGAGAGGGTAACGCTACAGGCAAACAGTCAGGAGAGGAGGGCGGTACACAGGCCCGTCGTGATGGGGGTGTCGATGGCAAGCGAAACGGGTTCCGCCTGTACGTCGTCGTACTTGATGGAAGACCCGGAGACTGGGGATGTCTACGCCGTTCAGAACTTCCACTGCAACATGGGGAACGGGCAGAGTGTTGGGGACCAAATTCTCCAACCCGGGCCTGCTGATGGTGGAAGGGCACAAAACACAGTCGCAGAGGTTGCCGGGGCTGTAGATATTCAGCCCGCGTCAGAGGGGACCAACCCCGTCGACATGATGTGGATGAGACCGACCGAAGAGTTCTCGAACGAGGTGCTGGAAGTCCCGGGGAACAACATCGTCGAGCCGCCGGTTCACGAACCCAGTGTCGGTGACGAAGTGATAAAAAGTGGCCGCACAACCGGGACCACGACAGCAGAAGTCACATCCGTTGACCACACGGTGCGGGTGAGCGGAAAGCACCTGGGTTTCGAGGGGCAGGATGTGAAGTTCAGAGACCAAATCCAGACCGGGTACATGAGCGAGGGCGGAGATTCGTCGTCGGCACTACTCTACGACGACGGGGACGTGTACCGTCCAGTGGGAATGCTGTTCGCCGGGGCGGCCAACAACACGTACCACAACACCGCGTCTACGATGGTCGAGGCGTCTGGTCTCGTGTTCATGGGGAGTGACGCCGACCAACCGGGTGCAACCCCGTCGATAAGCGTCAGCGGGTGTGAAGTCAGTAGCGACGGCGTGTCCGTCGGAGACGAGTTCACAGTCGATGTCGTGGTCGACCTCGACTGTGACGAAGAGGCCGATGTGTCGGTCGAGGTGCTGGTTGGTGGCGTGACGGCGGGTGAAGAGGAGGTGACGGTCCCTCCGGGGGAATCGCGGATAGAGAACGTGGGCGCGGTCGCCCCGGAAGAGTGGGCGGTCGGTGTTGGGGTGACGGCGAGCGTCGAAGTCCTCAACTGAACGAGCGGAGGGTGAGGTAGGCAGCGCCAGCGAGTCCAGCGACTTTGGCAAGCCCGCCCCTGTTCCTCGGGTCGGGTTCTGGCGGTGGGTCTGACGGGACGAACGAGAGTTCGTCACCTGTGACGCTTTCTCCCGTCGGGTCGTGTGACAGAACGGCCGCATACGAGACTTCGGAGGATGGGTCGAGGCCCCGTAGGGTGACTTCGTACCGCCCGCCACCAGAAACAGTCATGGTGGCTGTTTTCTGTAGGTCGCCACCGTCGACGCGGTAGGCGAACGCGGCTTCGGCTTCATCCGCGCCACGGAGTTCAGTCACCTCTCCAACAAGCGTGGCTTGGCTACCAGTCACGTCACGCGGGTTGAGCGTCTGGACAGAGAGCGAAGGAGAGACCGTCATGGTGCCGCAGTTCACCGACGGCATCACGACCCCCTCACACGCCGCAAGACAGAGAACGCGAGTCCGGCTCCCGCCGCAAGCAGTGCGGGGTTCATACCACCACCGTCGGGTTCGTTGGCCCGGTTGAGCGTGACGGTGGCTTCTGACCCGCCCGCAACCATCACCCCAACCTCTATCTCCTGTTGGTCGACCGACGACACATCAACCTCGTACTCGTGAGTCTGTGATTGTCCCGTGCGGCTTGACTGTATGAACTCTATCGCATCACTGCCCGGCGGAGAGATAGTGACTGGCACATCCAAAACACCCGGCGGAGTGTAGACATCATCCACGGCGATTCCGACAGAAAGCCCAATCGTGTCTGGCGCAGTCCACTCGCCCGAGACAGAGCCCAGAGACGCGAACTCGCCGGGGTTGTCCCCCGGCGTTCCTGTTCCGTGTTCATCGAGCATCCCGAATAGTGCCTGCACGTCGAACGGCCCGATGCGCTCCCCCCCGGAGAAGTTGAACCTGCTCGGGTTGTTCGCGACCGTTGGGTGATTCAGGCTGTCGTTGAACACCTCAACATCGTAGGTGTTGAAGAGACCGTCGCCCGTAATGTCGTTATACAGGCCGTCTCCGGTGGTATCTTGTGGCGGCCTTCCGTCGACGATTGGGTCAACCATGCCGAGTAGTTTCCGACCGACGCACAAAAAACTTCGGCGGTGTCAGTCGCTTTCAAGAACATCTGACGGCAGTTCCGTACCGAATCGTTCCTGAAGAACCTCCTGGTCAACATCGTCGTCTTCTTTGTGAAGGGCAAGAATCAACCGTTGGGTTTCATCGAGGTCGTTTTGAACACAATGAACCGCATCGGATGTTTCCTCGACAGTCCCTTTCATTTCGTTCACCGTCGACTGAACATCATCAACTGCCGACTTCACATCCTTCGGTCGCCCGAGAAATTCCCCGAGGCGTCCATTATACAACGACTTCGAGGCAGTCACGATGACGAAAAATACGATGACGGCCGCTCCCATCAACACATCTGAAACGACAGACCCGGCGAGGGAGAACATGGGCACAATCATGGTTACGTTGTTATCTTCACATTCAGTTCTCCAACATCAATGTCCGTCGTGGACCCGAGGTTGGCAATCCGAACCTCGAACGAATCGTTCGGTTCCATCTCCCGATAGACGCCAATAGCAGAGATTGTTTTCGAAACACCGCCCCCCTGTTGATTCATCTGGATACGGGTTGTGGAAGCGTCAACTTGACTGCCATTCACAAACCACGCGACTGCAATTATGTCACTTGTCCCTGTACTAGCGCCGATGGCCGCATCTAATTCTGCGACTCGGTCCCTGTCACCAGTGTATGTCGATTCGTTGTTTCCAGAGTGGTTAAACCGAGACCCCCCAGCCGGCGTGGCTGTAGTCGTCGAACCACCAATTTTCACATACGCATCCGAATCGAACTTATCTACCGCCTGCGTCGAAATTGTTGTTGTTGTGGTCGCATCTAAGGTATAGTCAACAAACGCCTTCGAATTTCTAAGCGGGAAACTGTCCACGACGCGGTAGGGAGCATCATCGAGATTCGCGGCTCCGTTCAAGATGTTGTCTTCCGCGACGCTTGCATCGTGCGTGTTGCCTCTGTATTGAAACACTTCGTTGATTGTGGCAGCGGCATCAACATCGACTATATTTGTGTCCGACTGGACACCTTTGAAGTAATTATCCGGCATATCTATAATATCTGTCGAGAACCCCGAATCGAAATGGAGGATGGTCACGTTAGAAGCCGTGACAGTTCGGAATGGGCACCCCTCGAAAAATACCTTGTCCGGGGAGCCGGTGAGGGTGAAACCAGAATCGAAATTCTCGAGGTTGCACCCCTTGAATGTGGGGACTCGAAACCCGCTGATTGTTCCGAGGTCAGAGATAGTCCCAAGCCCGGCGGCGTCAGAGACAGATATTGACTCAACCAACATCTCTTCGGGCGTTGTTGCGGAAAGGTCGAACACGGTGCCACCCGGCGCGTGCAGGTACATATCCCGGGCGAAAAAGCCAACGTCTTGGCCCGTCACTGCCGTCCCGGTCCCGGTATGGATAAACCCGTCCGTTGCCCCGTGTTGCCCCATGATTGGCGACGGGTCCCCGAGTTCTAACCCATTCGGGGAGGCGATGAAGCCCTTGAACAGATACGCGGTGTTGTCTTCGAGTTCGTGACGGCCATCGCCGTTCAGTGGCGGGAGGTCGTCTGACGAGCGGATTATCTTATCCGACTCAGACAGTGGCCGCGAGAACGGCGATTGGGTCATGTTCAGTACACCTCCCAATCGTCGTTATCCGGGTTGTAAACGGCAGTCAGCGAGTCGTCGTCGCTCGTGAGTTCGTATTCCGTCCCGCCGTCGATGGTAGCCGTCCCCTCGGTGTCAACGGTCACGGTGTTGACCCCGTTGCGCTTGAAGTTGAGTTCCTTGCCATCAACCGCGTCTGCCGTTGCGATAGTGGCCGTGACTGCGCCCCCGCTCGTGTCGACGGAGTAGTAGCCCGCGTCGCCCGTCGAGAAGTCGGCGCTCTTGGTGGCGCGCGAGTGGATAAGCGACCCGTCGCCATCGGATTGGTTGATGTCCTCGGTAGTCTCGACCGTCAGGCCGTCGAAGCGGGCGGTGTCTGCCGTCGAGAGTGTGCCGCTGGACCCGAACAGATAGGCGTTGCTTATGCCCGACGTGATTGTGCCGTTCTGTGCGGCGACGAATGAGTGGTCGGCGTCGCCTTCAATCGTTGCACCGCCCATAAATGCGACGCTGCCCTCTGCCCCGGCGTTGACTTCGGTAATATTCGCAATTTGTCCGCTAACCTCTGACGGCCCGGCGAATCCGCCCTTTGAGTCGACAGTTGAGAGTGGACCGGCCCACGACTGGTCGGCAGACGCCGTGGCGTCCGGGCCGGCCCACGCCCGGAGCGCAGACGCCGTGGCGTCCGGGCCGGCCCACGCCTCGACGGCAGACGCCGTGGCGTCCGGGCCGGCCACCGCCCGGAGCGCAGATGCGGTCGACTCGTTCCCGAGCGCTCTTGCTCCATCCGCACTCGCCAGCGCATTCTCACCAATCGCCAGCGCGTTACTCGCATCCGACTCCACCGTCGCGCCGGGCATCAGCGCAATCGACCCGTCCGCGCCCGAGTTGACTGTCGTGGGATTCGGGCTCGGGCCGGGACCAGCGATGCTAAACGCTGCATCCGTCGTCGCGTTCTGGCCGGCGATGCTAATGCCTGCGTTTGCCGTTCCGTTCTGGAGGGCCAACGATTCGATGCCATCCGCATCACCTCGTGGCCCCGCCCACGCTGCAATCGCGGACGCCGTGGCGTCCGGCCCGGCCCACGACTGGTCGCCCGAGGCCAATCCACGCGGCCCGGCATCTGCGGTATCTCCTGACGCCGTTGCGTTTGGACCGGCACGGGCATTATCCTCGGATGCCGTGGCGCCCGGTCCGGCATCTGCATTAGACGCAAAGGCCGTGGCGCCCGGGCCGGCCCGGCTAAAATTGCCGCTGGCCTCGCCCTGTGGCCCGGCCTGTGCGCTGTCTCCCGATGCCGTCGAGGCAAGGCCAAACGCCTGCGCTCCAAGTCCCGAGGCCGATGCCCCCGGTGATGTGGTGCCGCCATAAGTCGCCCCACCGCCGAACGCCATCGACCCTGGCGCACTCGCCGTTGCGCCATCGCCAATCGCATAGCCAACGTCGTCGGTATCGGGTGGGAACTGCGACAGGTCGATGTCGACGTTCCCCCCGACGACTTCGAGAGACTCGACGCCCGCGCCCGCATCGGAGGCGAGGATGTCGACTTCATCGCCATCCTCAGTCGTCCACAAGGAGGAACCAGCAGCCGCTTGAATGAGCGCCTGCCCGGCAGAACTCTCGAGGAACTCGGTGAAGATACGGCGGAAGTAGGAAGGAATAGCCATCCGCTGTCACACCCCCGCCGCCTCTATGTAGACCTGCACTTCCGTCCCGTCTTCGTTCCCGAACACACGAAGGCCTATTTTTTTCGTCACAGTCCACGGTTCTGTGAAACGAACACTCGATTCTGAGCCCCCAGAGTCAATATCCTGTTGGTCAACTGGGTATGCCTGGAGCAAACCAGATGGGGCATCCTCAACATCTGTGAACAACGTGACGCTCGCAGACCCAGATGGAGCGACGGCAAAGGCGTTCACAGCCATCCTAGACCCAATGTCGAGAGTGATATTGTCCGATTCCGTGTTGTCGACTTCGATAACACCGCCTGTACTAACTGGTTCGAGCGAAACGATTGTCTCCCCGTCCTTCGCCGGTATCTCCAACCGCGACGGTTTGTAGTCGTCGGGGCCGTTTGACGACATCAGCACCCACCCTCCGTGATGAACAGTAGCGCCTTGACGAAGTGTTCGTTCGACGAATCCGAAACGTACTGTATCGCCACCTCGTCGCCCGCTCGAACTGGCTGGTTGAGGTTCGG